>Ga0187827_10000084_pt1 | contig 139711 bp, 90 predicted proteins | sample ETNtaG_39_FD_167969 | JGI IMG/M metagenome (GOLD analysis project Ga0187827, IMG submission 167969) | Marine microbial and viral communities from oxygen minimum zone, Eastern Pacific Ocean - ETNP2014_SV_150_PacBio MetaG (Illumina Assembly) | ecosystem: Environmental > Aquatic > Marine >... | reverse complement strand
ATTCGCCGTCCCTCCCACGCAGGCCACTGGAGACACAGGCACCGAACTGACACCATCAACCAAGAAACCTCGACATGGGAGCCTCCGAGACCTTGCGGAGGGTCAATACATATCAGTGCTCTGTTAAGGAGTAGACCTTGTGAAATGAGGGCGCCGAGGGGCCCGGCTCACAAGGCGCGCGATCGAGTCGGGTCAGTGGACCCGGCGAGTGAGCGCAACGCCGTGAGCCGGGATTCATCGGTGGCCGAATACAAGGTTCATTCCTCAACAGAGCACTAGCGCGACAAGGCCCCCGCATCGACCACGATTGCATCACCCGTCTGGGGTTCCAGCCTCAGACTCGCTCCATCAAAAGCGACATTCCTGACGCCGGTGAAACCGTCATCGACCACCGTCAGGAAGTTCATGTAGGAACGGGTCACGGTCTCACCCGCGTCGATGTGCACGAAGATCTGACGATCGAAGATCTTGCCCTTGCGCACCAGGACCGGGAACGGCTGGTGCAGGCCTGAGGTGCCGAATTCAAGACCGCGGGCAAAGGGTCTGTCGTCCCGGACATTGCGCCAGTCATCGTACCAGGCGTAATCGTCAGTTTTCCACAGGTAACCGATCAGCAGGCCCTTGTCGGCATTGGCCGCCGTCGTCCAGCCATACTCGGCATCGATGACAAAGGAAACGACCGCCGGTTCGGTGTTGTCCGAAAACCGCCTCAGATCAACCTCTGTACCATCCTTCTTCTCTGCTACCGGCCACACCACCGACGGTTCCTCCGGATTGGGCAAGGTGCCACCCTGCATGAACCCCCTGCCCGCGTTGGCGTCAACCACGGTGGTCTCGTCAAGGAAGGGCGGGCCGATCGTCGGGTGCTGCACCATGTTGTAGATACGCCCCAACGGTCGCTGGTTCGTCACCGCCTCCGTCACTTCGATCACGGCGGTGGATCGCGACATGCGGATGGTTCGGCGCACCGACAGTCCCGCCGACAGCAGGTTGGCGGTCATCACCGCTTCGAGATGGTCGTCGCCGTCGACGACGTCCTGAGTCACCTTCCAGAGCACACGCGACGCCTCACCGTGCCATCCCATGCCATTCTCGATCTCTGCCTCAGAGGCCGGTCCCCAGCGATCCAGACAGAGGAAATGCCCCATGGACCGTGGCTTGGTGGGCGTCTCGGCCAGGGTGGAATCAAAGGACACCGAATCCCATTGCAGGGGATTCAGACCGTGCTCCAGCAGGTGGAAGTCCTTGATCGAGCCGCCGGCGAGGTCAACGACGAGAAGTGCTACATCACTCTGCATCACCAGCGCACTCCGGCCATCGACGTCCATCACCTCCGCCTGCGATGTGGTGACCACCGTCATCGAGGCAACCAGCATCTTCAGCGTCGTCAACATCTGTCTACGTGTCATCTGATACTCCCTGTTGATCGTTACGTCCGCATGAGCCGCGCGGCTCTAGATGCCGCCGATGCGGCGCGGACCCCGGTCCATGGCCAGCATGGAGGCATCGAAACTTCGCTTCATGAGGTCGGCGCGAATCGCGGTGTGGTCCGGATTCTCCCATTGATTGTCGAACTCGTCGGGATCCACCTGCAGGTCGTACAGCTCTCCGTAGTCGCGACCGTGGTAGACCACCAGTTTGTGTCGCAGGTCGCGATACATCGTCGCCAACGTGCCGTCCGGCTCCTTCAGTGCATCGTAGTACTCACAGCGCACGAAGTCCCGGTGATGTTCCGGCGAGGCCTGCCCGGTGAGGATAGGCGCCAGTGACTTACCCGTCATATTGTCCGGGACCTGCTGGCCGCACAGCTCCAGCAACGTCGGCGCCTTGTCACTGAGTTCCACCAGGGCGTCCGAGCGCTGGCCTGCCTGGATGTGGCCAGGCCAGGAGAAGATGAGGGGCACACGGACGAGGCCCTCGTAGAAACGACACCCCTTCTGCACCAGTCCGTGATCTCCCAGGGTCTCGCCGTGATCGGAGGTGAAGATGACGATGGTGTTGTCCCGCTGACCGCTGTCATCGAGAGCTTGCAGGATGCGGCCGAGCTGGTCGTCGATCTGTTTGATCATGGCGCAGTAGACGGCCTGCAGCAGGCGGGCGTCGCTCGGTTTCCAGGGGGCGTCCTTCTCTTCACTGTAATAACGATTGTTCCACGTCAGCTCTTCCGGGTGGCGGCCCTGTGACTGAAAGTCGGCGAAAGACAGCCGCTCCTGTTCGGCCAGGTCAGACTCGCGGAACAGCGCGCCCGGCATATCCGCCGGATCGAACATATCCCGATACGCGCGCGGCGCATTGAAGGGCGGATGGGGGTCGTAGATGTTGACGCTGGCCAGCCACGGGCTGTCGCGCTGCTCGGTCATGAACTCGATCGTCTTCTCGGCACACCAGGTTGTCTGGTGATACTCAGCGGGTATCCCGTCGGGCTCGGGTACCAGGTCTCCCAGAATCTTGCCCTTGGAGCGCACCCAGTCGGCGTAGCCGTGGCCCACGGGCCAGTCATCTCGTGGTGCATGGCTGTATTCCCAGTAGCGATAGCCATCATCGGCTCGAGGCTCAATGCCCTGCGAGGCAGTGGCCAGATGGAGCTTGCCGATCAGGCCACAGTCGTAGCCGGCGTCGGCGAACCTGCGTGTCACCAGTTGCGGGCGGTCCGGGAAATACTCGAGGCCGTTGCCATTGACATGCACGGCGCTGGCGTACATCCCGGTGAGAAAGCTGGCCCGGCTGGGCGTGCAGATCGGGCTCTGGCAGTAGGCGTGGGTGAAGGTGGTCCCGGCGGCGACCAGACCATCGATGTTTGGCGTCGAAACGTGCGTGTAGCCGAGGGCCCCGATGGTGTCGTAGCGCTGCTGGTCGGTACAGATCCAGAGAATGTTTGGTGTCATATGCCTCGGTATCGGGGTTTGGTGATCATCGTCGGCGATGCTATCTTGCCGTTTGCGCCGCCACCATGGGTTATCCGGTGCGTATCTGCTGGTAGCCGGTCCTGCGGCGGCGGCGAAGATGGTGCGATTTCCGAGGTCGGGTCAAGTCAAGGCAGCGTTGAAGCAACTCAATCATCTGATTCTCGTCGCACTGATCCTGCTGCTGGCGTATGTGTCTCGTACGGATGCAGAGAGTCTGACGATTCCGCCCAACTCTGTGTGGGAGGAGTGGCGTTTCCCGTCAGGTGCGCTGCGCCTGGAGGACGGCGCTCTGCGGCCGTTTCTGTTCCGCAAAGACATCAATGCCGCCCGGGGGGCCACCGTCTTGGGCGCCGGCGTCAATCTGGCGGGAACTCCGGCGCTGTACGACGGTGATCCGGAATCCGCTTGGTCTTTCGATGCCGACGTCCCCGTGGAGAATCTGTGGGTCGAACTCGACCTGCAGCAGGTTCTTCCCATGCAGCAGGTGCGCATCCACTTTCACCCCGACAGTACCCCGCTGGAGTTCTTCGACATCTCTCTGTCCGACGGCGAACGCTTCATCGACGTGGCCAACGTCCTGGTTGAAGGTTCGTTTCGATATGGCAGCAGTCACACATTTCCCTTCAATGGTCAGCACACGGTCACCCTCGACCTCGAGGACGAGCCCGTCCGCATCCTGCGCTTCGAAGCCTCCCGACGCCAGGAGGACGTGCGGATCGCTGAGATCGAACTCATCGCCGTGGGCGACAACCTGGGCTTTGACCTGATCGATCGCGGCGGCAGTGTCGAAGTAGTGGCCGAAATCGTCGCCCTGGCGGGCAATGCCGCGGTGATGTTCGATGGCGATCTGTCCACCGCGTGGCGCGTGAACCCTCTGGCGAAGGGCTCCTCCGGGGGCGGCGAAACCTTCGGCGACTACCGCATCGACCTGGGGGCGAACTACCGCATCGACTCGATCCTGCTGTTCGGCGAACCGATCGCCATCCAGCCGAGGGCGCGCCATAACTACGCCAACTTCCTGTCCTATCAGTTCCTCCACTCCGACGGCTCTCTCGCCCCGGATGGCACCCTCGAATGGCAGGTTCTGGCCTCCCTGCCGGGTGATCAGCGCAACCTGCTCGACGTGCGCGATTTCGCCCATCATTTCGATCCCATCGCCATCCGCTATTTGCGCCTGTTGTATCCGACGAGCATCGGCGGGGCCATCATCGGCGGCGGCATCGACGGCACCTCGTTGCGGCTCGATGGTCTGGGCTACGTCGGCGAGCTCCAGCTGTTCGGCACCGGCTATCCGGAGCGTGTCGGTCTGCGGTCCCCGGTGATCGACCTGGGATCGGAGTGGAACGTGACGACCGTGTCCTGGGACGCCGAGGTTCCCACTGGTGCCCGCATGCTGTTTCGCTCCCGCAGCGGTGACGAGGTCGTGGAGGAGACGCACTACTTCGACAGCAAGGGCAAGGAGGTGACGGAACGGCGTTACAACAAGCTGATCAAGAGCTTCCGTGGCCCCATCGAGATCGCCATCAGCCCGGGCGCAGGATGGAGCGCCTGGAGCGAGGACTACCTTGAACCCAATACACCCTTCCGCTCGCCATCGCCGCGGCGCTTCATCCAGATCGAGGCTGAATTCCTCTCGGATGTGGCGGATGCCGCGGCAACTCTTGGCGACATCACCGTCGAATACACCCGACCCCTGGCCGGCACCGCCGTGGGCGAGGTCGTGCCGGCACAGACCGAACCAGGTGTGCGTCGGTCATTCTCCTATTTCGTGCATCCCACGTTCGATCGCCAGAACCTGGGCTTCGACCGCGTGCTGGTGGAATCGACCATCCCCATGGAGTTCGGCGAGCTGGCCATCGACGGTCAGCTGGTCGATGGGGTTGAGCACGAACTCGTGGAGGGTGGCTTCCGGCTGCACCTGCCGGCTACGATCGACGCCGCCGATCTGCTCGAGATTCAGTTTGACGCCACTGTGTTCCAGCGCACGCGGTTCCACACCACCCTTGAGTTTGACGGCACCGGTCAACAACTGCGGCAGGCCGTCGACCCGGGAGACGCGATTGCCGACCTGGGCGACGATTCCGACTTCGTCTCGCTACCCATCAAAGCCACTCTGTTCGCCAACCTGACGGTGTCATCCGGCGTCTTCACGCCCAACGGCGACGGCCTGCACGACGACGTGACGTTTTCCTTCGATGCCCTCAGGTTGACCAGCGCCCGGCCCATTCTGGCGCTGGTGTACGACCTGCAGGGTCGCCAGGTGCGTCGCCTGGAACAGCGGGGCGTGGCCGGGCACTACGACCTGTCCTGGGACGGCCTCGACGAGCAGGGCAACCTGTCGCCGCCGGGGCTGTATCTGCTTCGCGTCGAGGTTGTGGGGGATGCCGTCACGGGGTCCGCCACACGCGTGGTCGGACTGGCGTACTGATGCCTGACGCCCACAGAGCGGCGTCACTCACCGTACTGCTGCTCTGTCTGCCCGTGGCTGTAACGGCGCAGATGACCCGCTCACACATGACCGTTGCCGCCACGGTGCACGATCTGGTGTTGATCCCTGCCGGGACCTTCACCATGGGATCGGCTGGGGGTAAACCGGATGAGCAGCCCCCGCACCGTGTGTTTCTGAACGACTACTTCATCGACCGTTTCGAGGTGACCAATCGCCTCTACGTCGCCTTCCTCAACGATGGTGGCCGTCACGTCGATGTGGAGGGTCGCGCCTTCGTCGACGTGAGGGACCCTGATGCGGGGATCCGCCGGACACGTTCCGGCGACTATCGCGTCTCCCTTGACGCCTTGGCCGACAGTCCCGCGGGAGAGATCAGCTGGCTGGGAGCCTACGCCTACTGCAGATGGGCAGGACTGCGATTGCCCTCCGAGGCGATGTGGGAAAAGGCCGCCCGGGGCACTGACGAACGCACCTACCCCTGGGGCGAGGAGATCTCGCGCGACCGGGCCAACTATGGGAAGGAGGGTTGTTGCGGTGGTGACTCCGCCGACGGCTTCTTCACCTCGTCGCCGGTGGGCGAGTACGATCTCGGGATTTCTCCTTACGGCGTCCATGACATGGCGGGCAACGTCTGGGAATTCGTCAGCGACTGGTATGGCGAGAGCTACTACGCCATGAGCCCGGCAAGCCATCCGGAGGGTCCTGCCACCGGCCTCAACCGGGTGCTCCGTGGTGGCTCCTTCGGCAGCGAGTCCCGTCGATTGCGGACCACGGACCGCAGCGGGCTGCCGGAGACTCTCACGTACAGACAGATCGGCTTCCGCTGTGCCGCGATCGCCTCCACGTTGCCCGCAACCGTCGTCGCCCCGGAAAGCTGGGGCCGGTTGAAGGCAACCTTCTCAACCGAATCTGCTCAGTAGACGACGGGCACGACACGACGCTCGACCTGCCGGTCGGCGTCCCCCTCCAGGACCACCTCCAGGACGTACATCCCCGGCGGCAAGAGTCTGCCGCCGACGCCGCGCCCGTCCCACGACAGGACGTGCTGCCCCGCGGTCACCAGGCGCTCCTGCTGGTGGGCGAGGCGGCCGGTCAGGTCGTAGAGGCGCAGGCTGAGGGGTCGCGGACTGAGGACATTGACCAGATCGATGTCCACGGTGAGTTCGTCGTTGATGCCGTCGCCATTGGCCGTCAGCACCGGCGGCAAGATGTCGATGCCGGCAAACACGTGGGCACTCACGGGGATGCTGACAACGGTCGAATTGCTCCCCACGTCGGGGCTGGCATCGCCGGCGTCGACTCGCTGACGGATCTGTTGCCCGTCACGGTTGGCCTCGAGAAACAGGTCGAAGCGCGTCGACTGGAGATAGACGGCGGTGGCGAATCGGACCTCCACAAGCTCGCCTGCACGTACCCGGCGTGGTAGAGCCAGGACGAACCCCTCCGCGGTGGGTGTCGCCACGGCGTCGATGCTGGAACCATCGATCTGTGTGTCGACAAACTCGAGATCCGTCGAGGCTTCGACAGCGAGACGATCGAAACCGATGGGGCTGTCCTCGGAGCGGAGGAAATAACTGAACTCCGTGCGCTGTCCCGGGCGCACCTGACTGGGTGTGACCTCACCGAAGGCTCTGCCTGCCAGAGGCGGCGAGAAGTCTACGGCAACCCAGTCGAGACTTGGTGCCCTGTCCAGCTCATCTGTGATCAGCAGGATGTTCAGCTCGAGATACCGTCGCGGGGAGGGCGACTGGAAACGCTCCCCTGAGACGCCGTAGGCCGTGCTCCATGGACTCCAGTCATCACCGGGGACCTGGGTCGTGTCGATGGGACCGCGGAAGCTCGGGATCAGTTTCCCCCAGGATCGCGCCGTGACCTCCTTCAAGTTCTTGTCACGATAGGTGAGCACTTCTTCCACCTGGTTGCCGGTGCGCGTGCGAATCTCTACACGAGTACCCGGAGGCGCGTCGGCCGCCCAACGCACGGCGTTGAGGTTCTTGCCCTCACCCAGATCGAGCAACGGTGAGGACAACCTGGCCTCTCTCGGGAAGCCCGCGCCGAAAACCTGCATCTCTTCCGTCCAGCCTGTGACCAGGCAGTTCCTCGCCGTAAAGGCCTGACTGGCGACCTCCGCTCCGAAGGCGCAGGCCGCGTCCCAGACTCGCCAGCGAAGGCGCACGAAACGAGCCGGGATGGGGTCGAAGTTGTGATCGGCCAGACCTCGCAGGCGCATCTCGTCCGTCGACCAGTCGGAGAAGTGCTTCGTCCACCGCCGCGTGCCGTCCGGAGACAGGGAGCCGTCGGAGGTAAGGATTTCGTAGAAGCGGTAGATGAAACTTCGGCGTGAGATGAACTGCGCCGTCGTGATGCCACCACCATTGCCTGAGCGCACGACGACGCCGTTGATGAGGCGTACCAGATCTGTCCAGAAGACAGCACCCAGGTCCAGGGTGATGTGGCCGAAGATGTCGAAGGCCGCCCGCGGTTCGTTGCGCTGCGAATAACGCGTGACCAGATCACCATCGATCAACGAGAAGGCGTTGCCCAGGGCCACCGCGTCCGCCCCCAGTTCGATGGCGGTGACGATCTCTATATTGCCGCCCTTGTCGAGCAGGTTGGTCAACAGGTTGTCGCCAAAGCCGGCCACTTCGATCTCCGTCAGTCTGGCACCGGGCACGAAAGTCAGCGGCTGCACACGCACGTAGCGGATCGGGGTGTGCAGGGGTTGATCCAGTTCGAAGGTGACGCGGTGCCGGTCGTTGGCTTTGTAGCGCTCACTGATCCGATAGACGAGAGTGCCCTCGATGGGATTGCCAACCACGTCCACGGCGGGCTCCCCGGTGGACAGCAGCAGGTCGAACAGCTCGAAGGGGGAGGCCGATTCGTCGAACTGCAGGGCGACGCGGTGGGCGGAGACGGCCCGACCCAGGTCGATCTCGATGAACCAGTCAGCCTCGGCAGCCGTGCTGTCGGGGGCCCAACCGGTGGTCGGATCGCCATCGAGCACGGCGGCAGCCTGAAATGCATTGGAGCCGGTCTTGTGGACCCCGCCTCCCAGTGCGGCAGCGTTCAGCGAGGCGTTGATGTTCTTGCGGATCTCGACGGGACGAAGCACGCCGTCCCTTCCCAGCGTGACGATACCCTGGGGGATGTCCCATGGCTGCCAGTCACTGGTACTGTCAAAGCGGAGTTCGTCGGTCTGGCCGGGATCACAGAACAATCCCAGGATCAGTGCGGTGAAAGCCAACCACAGAGTCATCGTGTGCATGGACATGACCAATTCCTTACCCGATCGCACCGACGATCGGCTCCCGTAGAGATGATACTCAATCGCGGCACAGGTGGCGACCTGAATGCACAGCAGGTCTTCACCCTTACCGGAGCCGAGGGTTATACTATCAGGCTGACAATGAGGAGAGTCGATGAACATGAGTTGGAGTAGAATCCTGACCCTGTTGGCGGCGTTGACAGGTATCGCCGCCGACGCCCCTCGCCCTGTAACCGGAGAGATGGTACCCATAGGCGACCCCGGGTTCCACCTGGATCTCTACGAGGTCACCAATCGGCAGATGGCCGTGTATCTCAATGAGATGGGTAACGAGCGAGTCAAGGGTGTGCCCCCCGTCGAGATGACGAGTGCCTATGTCCTCATCGAAGAGGCGGACGGCGTCTTCCGGCCAAAGAAAGGGTTTGACGAGCATCCGGCGACGGAAGTCTCCTATGCGGGTGCCAGGGGGTACTGCGAGTGGGCGGGCAAGCGGCTTCCCACCGAGGCGGAGTGGCAACTGGCCTGCGAGGGCCCGGAGAAGCTCACCTTCGCCTGGGGACATCACTTGCGCGTCGCCGGACCCGAAGCCTTGCCGCGGGCCAACATCTTCGGCGAGGCCGACGGCTTTCTCAAGACGGCGCCGGTGGGCAGTTTCCCGCACGGTCGCAGCGCCTACGGTATCTGGGATATGGGCGGCAATGTCTGGGAGTGGGCGATAGACGCCAACGGCAAACCCAGGCTCCGGGGGGGCTCCTGGGTGAACGGCAAGTCCCTGGCGGGTTGTGCCAAAAGCAACGACATGGGGTCGTCCCATTCCTACATCAAAGGCAACAGTGTAGGCCTCCGGTGCGCCCGCTAGGACCGCGGGCAGCAGCGACGGTATTGCTGGCAGGCGTTCTGGCACGGGTGATACCGCTGTCGGCGGGTCCGGCCAACACGCCTGCAAGACTACACTTCTCGGACCAGACGGCGGCCGCTGGTGTCGAAGTTCCAAATGTCTTCGGCGGCCAGCGGAAACGGCACATTCTCGAAGCTCACGGCAGCGGTGCCGCTTTCTTCGATTATGACGGCGACGGCCAGCTGGACCTGTACGTCGTCAATGGCTCTACCGCCGAGACTCTCGGTGCCGGACCGGGCAACGAAATGTTCCACAACGAGGGCTCGGGACGCTTCCTGCCCACCGGGACCGCCGCCGGGATCGCTCACCGGGGGTGGGGGGCCGGGGTCGCAGTGGGAGACATCGACAACGACGGGCAGGACGATCTCTACGTCACCAACTACGGGTCCAACATTCTCTATCGCCATGACCGCCAGGAAGTCTTTACCGACGTCACAGCGTCCTCCGGGACCGGCGGGGCCGACTTCAGTGCCAGTGCCGCCTTCTTCGATGCCGATCTGGATGGCGACCTCGACCTCTACGTGACCAACTATGTACGCTTCAGCCTGGACGACGTCCCCGAAGACCCGGCCTACGATGATCTCTGCATGTACCTGGGCGGAATCCGTGTGTACTGTGGCCCCATGGGAATGCCAGGGGCTGATGACCAGCTCTACCGCAATGACGGCGGTGGCAGATTCAGCGACGTCACGGCAGCCTCCGGAATCGGCGATGCCAACCAGTACTATGGTCTTGGGGTCGTGCCCGAAGACTTCGACGGTGACGGCCGAATCGACCTGTTCGTGGCCAATGACGAGACGGCCAACGTCCTGTTCCGCAACGACGGGGATCTGCACTTCACAGATGTGGCCACCGAGGCCGGTGTCGCCTTCAACGGCGACGGCGAGGCGGAGGCCGGCATGGGTGTCGATGTTGCCGACTATGACAACGACGGCGACCCCGACCTGTACGTGACCAACTTCTACGGCGAGACGAATACGTTGTACCGCAACGATGGCCCGTGGCAGTTCGCCGACGCCACGGTCGAGGCGGGTCTGGCGGCCCCGACGATCCCCCTGCTGGGATGGGGAACACACTTCTTCGATGCCGACCTGGACGGGGATCAGGACCTGTTCGTCGCCAACGGCCACGTCTACCCACAGGTCGACGTCACCGAGACAGGGGCACGATACGCCCAGCCGAACCAGCTGTTCCGCGGCGATGGTCAGGGCCATTTCAGCGACGCGACAGCGGCGGCGGGGCCGGGGCTGGCCGTCGTCAAGGTCAGCCGCGGCAGCTGCACCGGGGACTACGACGGCGACGGCGATACCGATGTATTCGTCGTCAACCTCAACGACACGCCAACGCTGCTGCGCAACGACACACCGGAGCCCGGCAACTGGATCGCCGTGCGGCTGGCAGGACCGGACCATCGGCCGGTGGCTGGCAGTCGTGTTCAACTGTATTCCGTCGCAGGGCAGCAGATGCAGACTCTCAATTCTGCGGCCGGCTATCTGGGATCCAGCGAATCAGTTCTGCGTTTCGGCCTGGGAACCGCCGACAACGCGCGACTCCGTGTGACCTGGCCTGATGGTTCGGTGTCGGAAGCGGATTCGCAGGCAGCCAACCAGATCGTCCATCTGCAACAACCGGCGCGGCCGTGAGAGCAACGATGTGGATGCTGATGGCGCTGGTTCTGCTGTCGGGCACCGTGGTTGAAGGAACGACCGTGCCGTTCACGCGAGGCATCAACCTGACCCAATGGCTGCAGGCACCCGGCGTCCGCCAGGTTCAGTTCAGCCGTTTCACCCGGGAGGACCTGGTCGACATCCAGTCCCTCGGAATCGACGTGATCCGACTTCCCGTCAATCTGCCCGGCATGACGGGCCCCGATCCGGACTTCACCGTCGACCCACTGCTGTTCTTCTTCCTGGATCAGATCGTTGACTGGACGGGAGAGCTCGGCTTGCAGCTCATCCTCGAGAATCACCCTGCGTCGCAGGCATCGACCGCTGCCGACGTCGATCGCTTCCTGCTGCCGGTGTGGCAGCAGATCGCCCGACACTACGCCGGTAGCGCCCCCCATCTGTTGTTCGAGATCCTCAACGAGCCGCACGGCATCGAGGATACATCCTGGCACGAGATCCAGCAGGCTGCCGTCACCGCAGTTCGTGCCATCGATGCGGCTCGTGTGATCGTCATCGCCCCGGGCAACTGGAGCAGCTATCGGAACCTGCGGCTCATGCCCACCTATGAAGACGAACACCTGATCTACACGTTCCACTTCTACGATCCCTTCGTCTTCACCCATCAGGGCGCCACGTGGACGACGCCCTCCATGTTGAGCCTTGCCGGCGTGCCCTTTCCCTTTGACGCAGCGCGGATGCCGGCTGTGCCGACGGCCCTGTCCGGCAGTTGGGTAGAGGGTGCGCTGACAGCCTATCGAACCCAGGGCAGGGCGGCTGATGTGGAGGCCCTGCTCGACATCGCTGCCGACTTCGCTCGGGAGCGGGATGTGCCGATCTTCTGCGGGGAGATCGGCGTCCACATCCCCAACAGCGATCCGCGGGACAGAGTATTCTGGTACGAGACGGTGCGCTCCCATCTGGAACGGCAGGACATCCCCTGGGTGATGTGGGACTACCAGGGCGGCTTCGGATTGTTCGAGGCGGGGACGGGGGAGCAGTTCGATTTCGATCTGAACGAGCCGTTGCTGGCGGCCCTCGGTCTGCGCCTGCCGCCGCAGGCGGAATTCGTGCAGCGTCCCGATACACAAGCCTTCTCGTTGTACAGCGATGTCATCGAGACCGGAATCGTGGAGAACAGCTGGATCAGCGCCGGCGAGCTCGACTTCTATTCTGAATCAGCCGCAGTCAGTGGTCGTTTCGGCATTTCATTGACCGATATCGATCGATACAACGCTGTGACCTTCGACTTCCGCCCCGATCGCGACCTGTCGCAGCTCGTGAGGGCCGGTTTCGCCCTGGAATTCCGTGTCCGCGGCAATACCCCCGGCACCGCCGTCGATGTCCGTTTCCTCGACGGGCATCACGCCGAACGAGGCGACCTGCCGTGGCGCATGCGGGTCACGGTGGACGAGTCTCTCACCGACGTCACCTGGGACGATTCCTGGCAGCTGGTACAGATCCCGCTGAGCTCGTTCCACGAGCACGGTGCCTGGGACGGTGACTTCCACGAGCCGCAGGGAGTGTTCGACTGGACCGACGTAGACCGCTTCGAAATCGTCGCCGAGCACCACGATCTGCTGGGCAATCGCCTGGCCTTTGACGACATCCGGATCGTGAGTGTGCCGGCAACCGTTGTCGCCACTACCGCCGGTGTACCGACGCTGGCCCGACTGTCGGAGAACTACCCGAACCCCTTCAATGGGGCCACGGTCATCCCCTTCGACCTCGACCGCACCACGACGGTTGACATGGCAATCTTCGACGCCCTCGGGCGGCGGCTGCGCACCCTCGTCGATGGGACCGTCGCCGCCGGTACACACCGAGCGCACTGGGATGGCCTGAACGATGCCGGCACGGCGGTCGCCAGCGGCACCTACTTCTACCGCCTGCAGTCGGCGGGGCGTACTGTGAGCCACCCCATGACCCTCCTCCGTTGACCACCCAAGACACCGAAACGAGATAGAGATGATCAAGATCGCCGAAGTCATGTCTCCCCATCCATCCCCCCTGTGGAAGATGGTCAAGCAGTGCGGTGTCGACTATGTCGTGGGTGGCTTTCCGCATACTGGCCGCTCAGGTGACCCGGCCGACATGCACCCCGACGAGCGCCCGTGGAGCTATCCCAACATCGTCCGGGCGAAGACGGCGTACGAGAACGGCGGCTTCCAGCTCGACGTCATCGAGGCCCGCCCGCCACTCAACAAGGCCAAACTCGGATTGTCGGACCGCGACCAGGAGATCGAGTACGCCATGGACCTTATCCGCACGATGGGGGCCCTGGGAATCGAGACCTGGTGCTATGAGTGGATGCCCATCCTCAACTGGACGCGCACCTCGACGACGACACCGAGTCGCGGCGGCGCGTACGTCACCGGCTTCGACAACGAGTTGATGAAGGGAGCACCGCCCTCCGAGCACCAGGTGACGGAGGAGCAGTTGTGGGATAACCTGAAGTATTTCCTCGAGCAGGTGCTGCCCGTGGCCGAGGAGGCCGGCGTCCGTCTCGCCATGCACCCCGACGATCCACCCCTGTCGCCATTGCGCGGCATGGGTCGCATCATGCGCAGCGTCGACAATTACCAGAAGCTTCTCGATCTGGCGCCCAGCCCGATGAACGGCATCTGTATGTGTCAGGGAAATTTCGCCCTGATGACGGACCAGTTGCCTGAGGTGATCCGGAACTTCCACGACAAGATCTTCTTCGTGCACCTGCGGGACGTTCGCGGCACACCGGAGAAATTCGTCGAGACCTTCCACGACGATGGCCAGACCGACATGTACGAGTGCATGAAGGCCTACCGCGACATCGGTTTCGAGGGGGTCCTGCGTCCGGACCACGTACCGACCATGGAGGGCGACGACAACAACCAGCCCGGGTACTCCTCCATCGGCCGGCTTTTCGCCATCGGTTACATCAAGGGCCTGCGCGAGTCGGTGTACAAGCAGGGCGCGGAGTGATCCGTACCTGCGGGTTGGAGATCAGGACTTGCTCCGTCTCCGGCGATAGTCGTTAATCACGGATTCGCCATGAAATGGAACTACATCATCCGGCGCGTCTCCCTCTTCCTTGTGGTGGTGTGGGCGGCGGCCAGCGTCAACTTCTTCGTCCCCCGCCTGGGCACGGGGCGTGATCCCATCCGTGAGAAGCTGGGCCAACTGGCCGCCAGCGGCGGTCTGCGGCAGGATGGCATCGAGGCCATGGTCAAGGCGTACCAGGCCAAGTTCGGCCTCGACAAGCCGCTGTACGAGCAGTACCTGAACTTTCTCGGCGATACACTGACGCTGGATCTCGGCTATTCGCTGGCCAACTACCCGGCCCGCGTCGGCGATCTGATCGGCAACGCCATGCCCTGGACCCTGGGTCTGATGGTGGTTTCCGTGCTGATGAGTTTTGTCATCGGTACCCTGCTGGGAGCTCTGTCTGCCTGGCCTGCGTCTCCCCGCTGGTTGCGCAGTATGGCCGTGCCCCTGATGACGATGTCGGCGATCCCTCCCTATCTGCTCGGTCTCATCGTCCTCTATATCCTCGGCCTCAAGCTGAAACTGTTTCCCCTGTCCGGCGGCTACTCGCCGGGTATGCTGGCCATCGCCAGCTTCGACTACTACGTCGACGTCGTGCACCACTCGATCCTGCCCGGACTCGCCATCGTCCTGCAGGCGGTGGGCTTCTGGGCCCTGGGGATGCGGGGTATGATGGTGTCCACTTCGGGGGAGGACTACATCTCTCTGGCCGAAGCCAACGGCCTGCGCAACCGGACGATCTTCCTGCGCTTCGGTCTGCGCAACGCCATGTTGCCCCAGTTCACCGCGCTGGGTCTGTCCCTGGCCAATGTGGTGGCCGGTCAGGTCATCGTCGAAGTGATCTTCGCCTATCCCGGAATCGGCACCGTGCTGTTCCAGGCGATTCAGGCGTCCGACTATACCGTCATCAACGGTGTCGTTCTCATCCTCATCCTGGCCATCGGTCTCGTCACGATGATGATGGACTTCCTGTATCCCCTGCTGGACCCGCGAATCTCCCACCGGAGTGACGCCTGATGCGTCGCCTCGACCAGATCCTCTACTATCTGCGCGAGAGTCCCATGCTCGGCGCGGGTACCGTTCTCATTTTCCTCATCGTACTGTTCGGCACTCTCGGACCCCTGTTCGTCGATACGGATCTGTCCCGGCCACTGTCGACGACTCCGCGCCTGGCGCCTTCGCTGGATCATCCCTTCGGCACCGACGACGCCGGTCGTGACCTGCTGTCCGTCATGGTCGTGGGCGTACCGATGACCATGAGGGTGGGACTGCTGGCCGGCGCTGTGGGTCTCGGCGTCGGCATCTTTCTCGGCTTCACGAGCGGTTACCTGGGAGGCACCTTCGACACGATCGTACGGGGTGTCGTCGACACCCTGCTGACGGTGCCCGGCCTCGTCGTGCTCATCTCCATCGCTTCGACGATCCGCGAGGAGATCAGCGTCAACATCATGGCCATGGTGGTGGCCTCGCTGGCCTGGATGTGGCCCACACGTGTGATCCGCGCCCAGGTGCTGACCATGCGTGAGCGTGCCTACGTACAGATGGCCAAGTTGAATGGCATGAGTTCCGCCGAGATCATCTGGAAGGAGCTCTTTCCCAACCTGCTGCCCTACCTGGCCGCGCTCTTTGCCAACGCCGTAAACTGGGCGATTCTGGCCTCTATTGGCCTCGAGGCTCTCGGTCTGGGTCCCCAGAACGATCCCACGGTAGGCATGACGATCTACTGGGCCATCACCTTCAGCGCGCTGATCCGCGGCATGTGGTGGTGGTGGGCGATTCCGATCCTGTTTATCGGCACGGTCTTCGTCGGCCTGCTGATGATCGCTGCCGGCCTCGACGAGCTGGCCAACCCGAAGCAGCGGAAAGCGGTATGAGGCGGCGTGAACACTTGATCCCGACCGGGCGCAGATTCGACGCCGCAGGGACACGGAAGATCCGTCGATGAGTACGGCACGAGAAGTACTTCTCGATATTCAGGGCCTGGAGGTGCATTTCGAGACGCGTCGGGGTCTGGCTCGAGCCGTCAACGACGTCGACCTACAGCTCTTCAAAGGGGAGCGTTTCGGTCTGGTAGGCGAGTCGGGCAGCGGCAAGACGACGATGATCCTGGCTCTGTTGCGCATGATCAAGACACCCGGCCTCATCGCCGGCGGCCGTGCCGTGTTTGACGACGGTATGGACCTGCTGGCCCTGTCGAAAGAGGAGGTGCGCGAGAATCGCCTGCGGCGGGTGGCCATGGTACCTCAGGGAGCGATGAACTCGCTGAATCCAGTGATGCGCATCGGCGAACAGCTGACGCTGACGATGCGGGAACATGGGGAAGAGGGTACCAGAGACGAGATGCAGACCCGCCTCGAGCAGCTGCTCGAACGGGTGGGCCTCAAGCCTGAAGTGACGGGACTCTACCCCCACGAACTCAGCGGCGGCATGAAGCAGCGAGCCTGCATCGCCCAGGCGATCTCTCTCGGTCCGAGTCTGATCCTGGCCGACGAACCCACCTCAGCTCTCGATGTGGTCGTGCAGCGGCAGATCATGCAGACCTTGCGGCAGCTGCAGTTGCAGCTGGACGCCACGGTGTTGCTCGTGGGCCACGACATGGGTCTGATGGCACAGTTCGCCGAGCGAGTGGGGATCATGTATGGCGGCAAACTCGTCGAAGTCGGCACCGTGGCCGACGTGTTCCGCAACCCCCAGCATCCCTATACCCAGCTGCTGATCTCGAGCATTCCTTCCTTCGACCGCCGCGGCACCTTCAAAGGCATCCCCGGGGTCGGACTGTCGCTGCTGGATCCTCCGAGTGGCTGCCTGTTCCACCCACGCTGCCCGCAGGCGATGGAGGATTGCGCCCGCCAGGAGCCCGGTCTGACACAGTTGGGACATGGACAACACGTGTCTTGCCTGCTGCATGAAAAGGAAGGCACCGATGCCACCCCTGCTTGAAGCGCAGCACGTGCGCAAGGTGTTTCGCAGCGGCGGCGGCCTGTTGCAGGCTGACTCCACCGAGACGGTGGCCGTGGACGACTTCACCCTGGCTATCGACGGAGACACACCTTCCTTCACGACCATCGCCGGCGAGTCCGGCAGTGGCAAGACGACGATCGCCCGCCTGCTGCTCGGCGTGACGCCACCCTCTGAGGGATCTGTGCGCTATCGCGGCATGGACGTCAGTTCTCTCGACCGCGACCAGACACGCGCCTTCCGTCAGGATGTGCAGGCCATCTTCCAGGATCCCTTCGAGGTCTATAACCCGTTCTACAAGATCGATCATATCCTGACGACACCGATCGAGAAGTTCGGCCTCGCCTCCTCCAGACAGCAGGCAGCCGAACAGATTGACGAGGCCCTTCGCACCGTCGGCCTGCGCCCGGAAGAGACCCTGGGCCGCTACCCCCATCAGTTGTCCGGCGGGCAACGCCAGCGGATCACAATCGCTCGAGCGCTGCTGCTCAAACCGAAGCTCATCATCGCCGACGAGCCGGTGTCCATGGTGGACGCCTCCCTGCGGGCGACGATCCTGTCGAGCCTGCACAAACTCTATACCGATTTCGGCATCTCTTTCATCTATATCACCCACGATCTGACCACCGCCTATCAGGTGAGCGATAAAATCGTCGTCCTCTACCATGGCACCGTCGCCGAGGCGGGTGATGTGGAGCATGTGATCACGGATCCGAAGCACCCGTACACCCGGGAGCTGATCCATTCGATCCCTGTCCCGGATCCAGGCAGCGCCTGGATCGAGGAAGCGGTCGAAGAGAAAGACGTCGAGGTGTCGGACGAGGCGACCGGGGGCTGTCGCTACGCCCCCCGGTGTGCCCACGGGTCAGCCCGTTGTGCGCAGATGCCGCCCCTCTACCGACTCGACGATGGCCGTGTGGCCTCCTGCGTGCTGTACGACGGGCAGGAGCCGTTGGAAAGCGGTGATCTGACCCGCATCATCGGCGCTACCCCACAAGAGGAATAACATCCCATGAGGAAGTTTCTGACGCTCGCCCTGCTGGCTCTGGTCTTCGCCGGTTGCGGCGGCGGCCAGTCCAGTGACATCCCCCGCAGCCGCACGTTGATCATGGACTGCTCCAGCGAAGGCGATTGCAGTGGCCAGATCAAGGACTACAACGCCTTCAATCCTTTCCTGTTGACGGGGATCACGAAAACGGGCTGGAACTACCTCTACGAGCCTCTCTACTTCTACAACGCCTACGCGGCGGAAGACAACATCATCCCGTGGATCGCCACCGGCCACGAGTACAACGACGACTACACAGCCGTCACGGTGCACATCCGCGAGGGGGTCGAATGGAGCGACGGTCAGCCCTGGACGGCGCATGACCTCGTCTTCACGATCAACATGCTGAAGTCGCACGCCCCGTCCCTGGGTTTCTCCACCGACATGAAAGCCTGGGTGGCGGAGGCTGTGGCAGTCGACGACTACACGGCACACATCGAGCTGACCGACTCGAACCCGCGTTTCATGTTCAGCTACTTCACCAACAACTTCGACAACGGCATCCCCATCATGCCCAAGCACATCTGGGAAGGGGAGGATCCCGAGGTCTTCAGCAACTTCGATCTGGAAAAGGGCTGGCCCGTGGTCACCGGACCCTACCGGATCAGGATCTCCGTACCTGAGCAGCGTGTGTGGGATCGACGTGATGACTGGTGGGCGGCAAAAACCGGTTTCAGGGATCTGCCCAAGGTGGAACGACTGATCTACCTGCCCTTCATGGAGGGTACGAAACGGGTGCAGAATGTCATCTCCAACACCATGGACATCAGCCTCGATCTGCGGCCTCCGAACATCCAGTCGATTCTCGACGCCAACCCCAACGTGACCACCTTCAGCGGCCGGGAGTTGCCCCACGGCTACCTCGACTGGTGGCCGGTCTGCATGGGGTTCAACAATCTTGAGGCGCCCTTCAGCGACCCTGAGATTCGCCGAGCCATCAATTACGCCATCGACCGCGAGCAGTTGGTGGCCATCGGCTGGCAGGGAGCCGGAACTCACTCACTCCTGCCACTGCCCGATTTCCCACCCATTCGGGCCTACACCGACCAGATCCAGGATCTGCTGGAGAAGTATGAAGTCGGTGTGCACGACCCCGCCAAGACGGCAGCCATCATGGAGCGCAAGGGCTGGGCGCGGGATGCCGAGGGATTCTGGACCAAGGACGGTGAGAAGCTGCAGATCGTCATCGACATCTTCAGCATCTTCAATGACCTCGCGCCGGTGCTTGTGGCCCAACTGGAAAAGGCCGGCTTCGACGCTGATTTCCGCATGACACCGGACGCCAACACCCGCATGGCGCAGGGCACGGCAAAAGCCTACATGATGGGCAACGGTGGGTCCGTGCGGGATCCCTACTTCACGCTGCGGCTTTACCACAGCCGTTTCGTGCAGCCCTCCGGTACACACGCCGAGCGTTTCTGGCGCTGGTCGAACCCGGAGTACGACCGCATCGTCGACCAGATGGGCAAGACCTCGCCGGGCGATCCGGCGTTACAGGAACTGTTCCGCGAAGCGATGGAGATCTGGCTGCGCGAGCTGCCGGCCATCCCGCTGGTGCAGTGGTATCACCGCATTCCGCACAACGAGACCTACTGGACCAACTGGCCGAGTCTGGAAGATCCGTACATCAACACGGCGTACTGGCACAACACCTTCCTGCTGTTGCTGCTGGGCCTGGAGCCGCGCGATACCGGCGGCGCCTGAGGGTGTCATTCGAGCACGGGCAGCAGGAGGCGTGATGGGTGGTCCTGATCATGGTGCACGGTGTTTGTCGCCGTCACCAGTTCGACATCGGCGAGGTCATTGCGCCCGGTGTTGTGATTGCGGTCGTGATTCGGAAAGTCGCTGGACGTGATCTCGAGCCGGATCCGGTGACCGGCGACGAAACGACAGGCCGTGGGACCCAGTTCGATGGACAGCTCGGCTCTCTCCCCCGCTGACAACAGATCGTCTTCTCCCAATCCATGGCGGTGTCGCAGCCGCACCATGCCGTAACTGACCTCGGCCGCCGGGCCCTCGTCCGCCTCGTCCACAAGGCGAGCAAAGAAATCCGTGTCGGGTGCCGTTGAGGACACGAACAGCACCACGCGTGGATAGCCCGCGATCTCAATGTCCACGGGCAACGGGGGCGTCCGGTAGATGAGAATATCGGGCCGGTACTCCAGCTGGCGACGATCTCCCGGTCCGGTAAACCAGGCCTTGCTCCAGAGCGTCGGCACCGGGTTGGTGGGGTCGTAGTCGAACCGGTCCTCGGGTGCTGCCGATGCCTGCTCCGCTGCCGTACCGAGCTGGCCCCCACCAACCGCATGCCGGGCATCGCCGCCACTGGCCAGGTGCAGCTGGGTCGTCGTCGTCTCCGGCGGCCAGGTGTCGGCGGTACGCCACCGGCCCTGGCCGCCCATGACGAAGTACCGCACAGCCGGCTCTGCCTCGATGCCGTTGTCGATCCCCTTCAACCAATGGTCGAACCAACGCATGATGACGTCGGGCAGATCCAGTGCGGCCTGTGGCCCGAAGTCGAAGTCATCGATCTGTCGTCGCCCAAGCCCCGGATGATTCCATGGACCACAGACGAGTTTCGTCGCCCGGCGTGCTGCGTCGCTGCGGCCGTTATTCTGCATGAGCTGCAGATGGCGCATGGAGTCATTGCAGTGGTCGTACCAGCCACTGAAATCGAGGTTGGGTACGTCCACTTCCTGATGGATTTGGTCGAAGCGCCAGGGCCGTCGGTCCGGTTCGGCCAGCCAGCTCTCGCAGTACTGGCGCAGGCCGGGAGGCAGATGTCGTGGAAAATCCTGCCACGGCAGATAGCCGATCCAGTGTCCTTCGCCTTCGATCTCGTCCCACAGCCGGCGAGCTTCAGCCGGGGTGTGCGGCGGCGGCCAATCGGCCCGTCGGCGAAGATCCGGGGCCATCGTCGTCAGCCACCACTTGATACGACGCCCCGGACGAAAGCCTCCGGGCCAGTCGACGGCGGTCAGTTCCAGCGGAATAGTGTAGGCGCACATGGCCTTCAGGTGGGGTGGGCGCAACTTCGCCAGCTGCCACTGCATCCAGGCGTTGTACGAGGCCCCGAGAGTTCCCACGTTGCCGTCGCACCAGGGCTGCGCCGCCAGCCACTCGACGGCATCGTAGCCGTCTGGACCATCGCCGGTGTCCGGTTCGGTGAAGGGGATGTAGTCACCCTCAGACGCGTAGCGGCCCCGCGAGTCCTGGGTGACCACGACGTAGCCGGCACGGACGTAGCGCTCGTAGCCACTCTCAGGCTTGCCGTAGGGTGTTCGCAGCAGGATCCCGGGGAACGCACCGGGAGCATCGGGACGGAACACGTGGGAGCGCAGCACGACACCATCGCGCATGGTCACGGCCACATCAGCCTCGGTCCGGATGCCGAAGGTGGCGAGCGGAGAATCTCGATCCATGCCGCAAAGGTAGGCCGTCGGACTGACGGCAACAGGTGCTTTACCGCCCCCGGCGGCTTGCGTACGTTCACGCGCCCGAACTTAGCCGACCCCCTCTCACACATCCTTGGCCAACTTGATCTGTCTCCGAGCCTACCTTGATCTGCTGCGCCGCGAGGGTGAGATCGTCGATATCGACGCTCCCGTCAGCAGCGACCTGGAACTGGCCGAGATCCACCGTCGTGTCATCGCTGCTGGCGGGCCGGCTTTGCTGTTCCGTCAGGTGGAGGGAGCTGACTTTCCCTGCGTGACCAACCTCTTTGGTACGCCGAAGCGGGTAGAGATGGCCTTCGGGCCGCGACCGGAACATTTCATCCGTGAACTGGTACAGGTCGCCCTGGATCTGCCCGCCCTGTCGGCGGGAAAGCTGTGGGGCCATCACGGCCTGGCGCGTCAGATTCTGCGGATCGGCATGAAGACGGTGTCGCGCGCACCAGTGACCGAGTGCCGACAGTCGACGCCGGACCTGACGCGACTGCCCCTGCTGAAGACCTGGCCCGAGGATGGCGGCCACTTCGTCACCTTGCCGCTGGTGTACACCGAACACCCCGAGACCGGGCATCACAATCTGGGCATGTATCGCGTGCAGCGGCACGATGGTTCCACGCTGGGCGTACACTGGCAGATTCAGAAGGGCGGAGGCTTCCACTATGACGTCGCCGAGCGTCGCGGCGAGGCCCTGCCGTTGACCCTGATGGTCGGCGGTCCTCCGGCGCTCATGCTGGCTGCCATCGGACCCCTGCCGGAAGACATGCCGGAGCTGGTTCTGGCCTCACTGCTGCAGGGAGAGCGTCTGCGGCGCACCTCGGTGACAGGGCACCCTCACGCCATTGTCGCCGAGGCCGAATTCGCCGTGCAGGGCATCGTGCCGGCGCACGCCCGCCGACCGGAGGGTCCATTCGGTGACCACTTCGGTTACTACTCGTTGCAGCATGACTACCCCTTCCTGGACGTGCAGCGTGTCTTCCACCGGAAGGACGCCGTCTTTCCCGCCACCGTGGTCGGCAAGCCACCGCAGGAAGACCTGTGGCTCGGTGACTACATCCAGGAGCTGATGGCGCCGTTGAGCAAACTCATCATGCCGGCCATCCACTCCATCTGGAGTTACGGCGAGACGGGCTACCACGGCCTGTCTTCCATCGTTGTGCGCGAACGGTACCCCCGGGAGGCGATGAAGTTCGCCTTCCGCATCCTCGGTGAGGACGCCGGCCAGCTGACGCTGACGAAGTTCCTCATCGTCCTCGATGACCCCGCCCTCGATCAGCGCGACTTCCGCCAGGTCCTGCCCTACGTGCTGGCGCGCTGTCACTTCGAGACCGATCTCATCGTGCTCGCCAATCTCGCCATGGACACCCTCGACTATACGGGACCCGCCGTGAACGAGGGCAGCAAGGGCATCCTGCTCGGTGTAGGTGACCCGGTACGCGAGCTGCCGAGCGAGTTCCGCGGTGAACTGCCGGGGGGCGCCCGCAGTGTGGCCACCTACTGTGCCGGGGCCATCGCCGTCGCCGGCCCTTCTTACTCGGATGATCCCGACTATGGCAGGACGCTGGTTGCCGACGCCCGGATCGCGGACTGGCCCCTGGTGTTCCTCGTCGATGACAGCAGCATCGTCGAACGCAACATCACGTTCCTCTGGAGTACTTTCATCCGCTTCGAGCCTGCCGCTGACATCCATGCCGCCACCTCGCGGCTGCACCGCCATCACGAAATCCTGGGAGCGCCCATCCTCTTCGACTGCCGCATGAAGCCCGGTTATCCCGATGAGCTGTTCGCCGACGACTTGACGGTGAAGAAAGTGAGCCGACGCTGGTCGGAGTATTTCCCGAAGGGTGGCGTCGACGGCGAAGAGGACCCGCTCGGGTACGCCGGATTCCGGCGGATGAGCTGATGAAGCTGTCGTTGTCGACACGCGTGGCGGAGAGCTTCCGCGACAAGCGAGAGGCCACGGTCGAACTGGAGGACCTCGCCGAGATCGCTGCCCGCGAGGGGTACTATGCTCTGTGCATGCGGGCCTCGCAGGTCGGCGTCGACGATAGCCGGGAGCGAAGTCGGGCGGTGCTGGCGATCCTGGAATCCAACGACCTGTCGGTCTCCATGGTGACAGGTGACTTCGCCATTCCGGAAAACTCGGAGGAGGGCCCCGGCGCCCTGCGCAACATCGAACCCTACCTCGACCTGGCCGATGATCTCGGCTGTGATCTGCTACGCGTATGCATGAAGACCGCCGATGACATCCGTTGGGCCCGGGACGCAGCCGACGAGGCGCAGGAGCGAGGTCTGCGCCTCGCGCACCAGTCGCACACGTTGTCGTTGTTCGAGACGGTGGAGGAGACATTGGAGGTCTTGCGCAGCGTGGGACGTTCGAACTTCGGCCTGATCTACGAACCGGCGAACCTCGAGTTGTGCGGACAACCCTACGCCGGGGCTACCCTCGAAGCGCTGGTTCCGTGGATCTTTAATGTCTACCTGCAGAACCAGCGCCTCCATGCAGGCGGCGCCGATCGTCTGAACACCTGGTGCCGTGGCGCCGTGCAGTTCGATCAGTGTCCTTTGTGGGAGGAGGGTGGGATCGAGGTAGCCCGCATCATCGAGGAACTCGACAGACTGGCCTACAAGGGCTACGTCACCGTACACCAGGCCTCGGCCGGGCTCGGGGGCGCCGAAGAAGCGGCGCGCCGCTCGGCGAAATTCCTCAGCGATATCGGCCCCTTCGAAGACAGGAAAGCGCCTCGATGAGCCTGGAAGATCTCGCCTTTACCCCGCTTCATGAACAGGCCCGCCTCATCGCCCGGGGCGACCTGTCTCCCGTCGAGCTGGCCGAGCTCTATCTCGATCGGATCAGCACCTTTGACCCGGCACTCAACGCCTTCCTCACCGTCACGGCCGACCGCGCCCTGGCCCTGGCGCAGGCGGCGGAAACCGCCATGGCCGCTGGTGGGCGTCGCGGACCGCTGCATGGGATCCCGCTGGCTCTGAAGGATCTGTTCGACGTGTCCGGGCTGGCGACCACGGGAGGCTCTGTCGTACTGCAGGACAATGTCGCCGACTGCGACGCCACCGTGACCCGGCGCTTGCTCGAAGCCGGTGCCGTCCTGCTGGGCAAGACACAGATGGTGGAATTCGCCTTCGGCGGCGCCGGCATCAACCACCACCACGGCACCCCGTGGAATCCCTGGGATGGTTCGGTTCATCGCCTGCCCGGTGGCTCGAGCAGCGGTTCGGCTGTGGCCGTGGCTGCGGGACTGGCCTCGGTCGCTCTCGGCAGCGACACGGGTGGCTCGGTGCGTATCCCCTCGTCGTTCTGTGGTCTGGTGGGGCTCAAGCCGACCTTCGGCCGCGTCAGCTGTGCCGGCGTGCTGCCCCTGGATCCGACCCTGGATTCGATCGGTCCCCTGGCCCGTTGTGTCACCGATGCCGCCCTCGTCTACAACGTGATCGCCGGGGCAGATCCCTCTGACAGGGACACGCTGGCGGCACCGGCCTTTCTGCCGGCCGATGACGTGGAGGGTGAGATCAACGGCATGCGGCTGTGTATTCCGCGGGAGTACTTCTGGGCAGATGTGGAGCCTGAGGTGGAAGCCGCCGTGCGGGCCACGGCCGGGGTCTTCGCCGAGCTTGGCGCCCATGTCGACGAAGTCTCTCTTGACGAGCTGAACCGTCTCGGCGATTTGCGTTCGTACAAGAACCTGACGGCCGTGGAGACCTGTGCGAGCTACGGTTCGCTGCTGGAGGGAAGGGGCGCGGACTTCGACCCCATCGTGCGTGAACGTATGGTCGACGGCTTCGACGTTTCGGCCGTCGAGTACCTTACGGCGCGGCGCTTCCGCGACGACCTGCAGCGCGACACCGTAACCGCGCTGGCCGACATCGACGCTCTGCTCGTACCGACCACACCCTTCACCGCGCCGGCCGTGGATGAATGTGACGACGGGGGACCGGAGTACTGGCGCGTCAACGGCATGTGTCTGCGCAACACGGCAGCGGCCAACCTGCTGGGACTGTGCTCGATCTCTCTGCCCTGTGGGTTCACGCGCGAAGGCCTGCCGGTCGGGCTCATGCTCATCGGACGCCCCTACGAGGAAACCCGATTGCTGCAGCTGGCTCGGGCGTTTGAAGCGGCCACCGACTGGCATCAACGTCGTCCCGAGCTGTCAGACTGATCGCTAGTGCTCTGTTAAGGAGTAGACCTTGTGAAATAAGGTCGCCGATGAACCCGGGTCGCAAGGCGCGCGATCGAGTCGGGTCGGTGGACCCGTCGAGTGAGCGCAACGCCGCGAGCCGGGATTCATCGGTGGCCGAATACAAGGTTCGCTCCTTGACAGAGCACTGATATGTATTGACCCTCCGCAAGGTCTCGGAGGCTCCCATGTCGAGGTTTCTTGGTTGATGGTGTCAGTTCGGTGCCTGTGTCTCCAGTGGCCTGCGTGGGAGGGACGGCGAATGACGACGGTCGATCAATCTGATATCCGCGGGTTGGTTACCGCCTGACCTGTCTTCGTCGTGGAGCTGCCTCTGTCTAGTTTCGAGGGTCGTCCCGTAAGGGCGCCTCATAGTGCTAGTTTCGAGGGTCGTCCCGTAAGGGCGCCTCATAGTGCTCTCGAGGATTCTCCGAAGATCCGTCCCTCCGACGCAGGCCGACTACGTGATCTGTGATGTCTCGCTCTCAAAGTGGATCACGCTGCCTGACGTGGCATCGTCTCGCAAGCGATAGCCCAGATGAAACCCAACAGTTCCCGGCCCACGGCCGTGGCCACTTTGCAGGGGGTCTTGCCTCGAGCCATCATGGAATAGAAACGATGACACAGTCTCTTTTGTGCCTTCCAGGCGATGTCCTGCACCGCCAAACTGGTCTTCTCGGCTTTGCGCTGCAGTGCCGCCGTCTTGCGTGCCGGATGGTTGTAGCACCATGCCGATTGGGCTAGCACCCGGCGTACATGGCCGTTGCCGGTGCGGGTGATGGCGCCCTGTCGCCGCGAGCGACCGCTGCTGTGTTCACTGGGCACGAGCCCGACATAGGCCATCAGCTGCGCTGGCGAGTCGAAGCGCGTCAGGTCACCCAGTTCGCTCATCACCGTCATCGCCACGATGAGATCCACCCCGCGCACTACCGGCTCCAGCGACCAGCCATCCAAAGCACGGCTCATCTCCGTCTCCAACTGCGCCACCCGTTGTCCAGCGTCCTTCACCGCATCGACGTACTCCTCAAAGGCGATCTGCTGGGCAGGATGGTCAAACGACTGTTGTTCCAGCCAACGGAAATGCGCCTGTGTCCAACGACTCCGGCCGCCGTGCACACGGCCGTGGCGCAACAGAAACGAGTTGAGGCGCTGCTTCACGCGCCGCTGTGCGTGTTTGGCATCTTCCCGGCAACGCACCAGGTCGCGGATCGCTTCCTGCTCTTCATCCGGCACCCATACCGGCGTCCGCTCCCCCAAGCGGTGCAACCGTGCCAGCGACGCCGCATCACGACGATCGGTCTTGATCCGTTCACCCGGCCGTCGCGGGATCATCGACGGGGCCACGACAGTACATTCGTGCCCCATCTGCGTCAGCTGTCGGAAGACGCCATAGCCACAGGGCCCGGCTTCGTAGCAGAAACGCAGACGTGTCTTGCCGTCATCCAAACCACGGGCCAACTTCGCCACCGCTGCCGGCGTGTTGGCGATGTTACCATAGATCACAGGCGTCCGTTGCCGTGATCCCAACAAGGCCACCGTCATCGACTCCATATGCTGATCCAGCGCGACGATCTTCGTAGTTTTCCGCATGGGCCTCCTCCTTCTCGCGGCGTGCTCTGTCTTGGGTGTTGTAATCTCGATGGCCCAAGTTAATCCGCGAAACTTCGAGATCGGAGGAGGTCCGCTGTCTAACCGGTCAATACATAAGGTCTAGTCTGATCAAGCCGACACACCGCACGAGTCTGGCTGACGCGGTGGCGTTGGCCCAGATCAGGTTGGGTCTGCCGGCCCTGCTTGCAGAAACGCCTCGAGGTTGGGCTCCACGATGCGGAAAACTCCGGTGGACTCTCGCAGGCGGCCGACGAATCGATCGAAGTCCTCCACCGCCCGGTCCTGCTTCAAGTGCCATTGGGCGCGGAACCGTGCTTCTTCGAAGCTCTCCTGGTATCCGGGGATCTTCTTCAACACCTTGAAGACCGAAAACCCCTGAGAGGTTTTCACCGGGCCGACGATCTCCCCCACGTCGGCCTCGGACGCCTCGAATCCTACGCGACCGTACTTGTCCGGACGCATCAACTGCATCCGGCCCCCGGCACGACGAACGCGAGAGCTGCGCATGCTGTATCGGCGGGCAAGCTGTTCGAGATCGCCGCCGGCTTCCAGTTGCTGTATCAAGTCCTCCGCCTGCTCGCTGTCGTCCACCAGAACCTCGAGGATGCTGATCTTGTCGCTGCGGACGTAGGTGTCGCGGTTGCGCTCGTAGTACTGGCGCAGCTCCTCATCCGTGAATTCGATCAGCTCGGTGACCTCCACCTCGCGAAGACGTTCGAGCAAGGCCTCGCGGCGGGTCTTGCGCACGCCCAGCTGCACCCGTTCGGTGTCGGCCAGACCCATATCGGTGGCCTGACGGGGAAGCAGCGCATAGTAGGCGAACAATCGACGGGCGTAACGACGCAGGCCCTCGACATCGATGATTTCCACGGGATCCTGGCGCGCCGAAACCGCCTCAAGAAAGTCACTGATAAGCCACGACTGAGCACCGTGCTTGAGCAAGACGATTCCCGCCTCGCCACGTCCGAGTTCCGGTGCCTGGGCGCCGGCTTCCCGCAGTCGTCCCAGAAGCAGAGCAAGGGCGGCCTCGTCCGTCTCGACATCGGCGTCGGCGGCCAGGCTTTCGAGATACTGGAAGGTCGCCAGACTATGCTTTTCCTCCTCGACGACCGCACGCACCTGCTGTTCCATCGCCGTGAAAGGCTCGTGACGAACCGCCTCGACATTGAGAACCGAGTATCCGTCCGGTTCCTGCACGGGGCCAATCGTCTTGCCCAACTCGGCGGCGAAAACCTGTCGGCGCAGCACGTAGTTGCGGAAAGAGAGCCGGCTCAGCCAACCGAGATCGCCGCCGATGGCAGAGGTCTCTGGGTCTTCGCTCAATTCTTGCGCGAGGGCAGAGAACGCCTCGCCACCACGCAGGCGGATGATTACCTGGGACGCCGCCTGCGGCGTCGCCAGCAGGATGCGCCGGACCCGACGGTGCTCGCCGATGTGATGCTCCTCGAAATATCTCCTGGCCTCCTCCGTGGTCACGCCCGAACCCGGCTTGACGATCCCCCGATGGAACAACTCTTCGAGGAGCAACTCACGTTGGCGTTGCTGTACTCGCCCCTGTACTTTCGGATCCTGAGAGAGGTTGCGCTCTTCCGCCGCCTGGACCATCAACTCTATATCGATCAACTGACCGAGTACGCGACGTGCAATGGTCTCGGAACGCCGGGCGTCACGTCGGCCCGGTCCCGAGTGCATGCGATCGATGGCCTGTGCCAACCGATCGCTCGTGATATCGACATCACCAACGACGGCGACCACGTCCGGTCCCACCTCGCGCCCGGTGGTCCCGCAGCCCAAGAAACCCGCAGAGATGATGGCACAGGTGGCGAGCAGGTTTCCGGCAGACCACCGTCGTGTTTCGTGCTTTGTGTAGGGATACAAAAAGATCCTCCTGAAGCGTCGCATTCATCCAGCCGCCGGCCCGGCGGCACAGTCATCTGAGTCGAGAGTGGAATTAACCGACGCCTGGCAGAAGGGGCAAGGAAGAGGGGCCGCGGGCGCTGCCCGAGTCGGCCTCTCGATCCCCGCGTTGTGCCTCTGTCTGGCCGCCTGTCAGCAACATCAGGACGAGAGGGCGATCGGTGATGTCGACCAGGCGGCAATGCGTGCACCGTCGATCCTGTTCACCGACGTGACAGAGGCCACAGGCCTCCGTTTTCACCATACGAGTGGCAGCTCGGGGCGGAAGTACGTCGTGGAGACCATGGGTTCCGGCGCCGCCGCCTTCGACTATGACGCAGATGGCAACATCGACCTCTACGTCGTCGACAGCGGCGATCTTCCCGGATACGCCGCCGCCGCCGACCCGCGCAATGCACTGCTGCGCAACGAGGGGCCAGGATCAGGTTGGACATTCACAGATCGCGCCACCACAGCCGGCGTCGATGACCGCGGCTACGGCATGGGGGTCACCATCGGCGACTACGACAACGACCAGGATGCCGACATCTTCGTGACCAATGTCGGCCCCAACCGGCTGTTCCGGAACGAGTCAGGCGGGGCTCGATTCGAGGACCGGAGCCCCTACAGTGACGTGGGTCAGGATACGAGCTGGTCCACGGGAGCGGCCTTCGCCGATGTCGACCTCGACGGCGATCTCGATCTATACGTGGCCAACTATCTTGCTTTCGCTTTCCCCCCGGCTGACTCCGGCCCGGGCCGTCCGCGGCGCCATGTGGCACCAACGGAGTATCCGGGAAGGCGGGATTTCCTGTATCGCAATGATGGCGACGGGCGGTTCGTCGATATCACCGAGGCGGCTGGGCTGCTGAGCCTCGAGGGCCGACAGCTGGGCGTCATCTTCGTCGATATCGACGCCGACGGAGACCCCGATCTCTTTCAGGGCAACGACGCGACGCCGAACGGACTGTACCGCAATGAAGGGGACGGCACCTTCGTCGATGTGGGTCTGCTTGCCGGGGTGGCCTTCAATGGCTCGGGGCAGCCAGAAGGCACAATGGGTGTCGATGCAGCCGACGTGGATGGAGACGGCCAGCAGGACCTGGTGATGACAAATTTCCAGTGGGAGAGCAACACCCTCTACCGTTCCCTCTCGCCGGGTAGTTTCGCTGATGTCTCCCGCGAGAGTGGCATCGGTGGTCCCAGCTTTGATCGACTCGCCTTCGGTATCAACCTGGTCGATGTCGACAACGACGGGGACCAGGATCTGTTCGTCGCCAACGGCCATATCGACGAAGACATAGAGCGCTTCGACCCACAGGCCACGTACGGGCAGCCGGATCAATTGTTCCTCAATGACGGCACCGGCCGGTACCGTGATGTGTCGAAGAGTGTTGGCGAGGCCTTCGGTGCCGCCTTCGTGTCGCGTGGCTCCGTCTTCTTCGACTACGACAACGACGGTGATCAGGATCTCTTCGTCGTCAACTCAGGGCAACGGGCTCGTCTGTTGCGCAACGATACGTCCACAGCGAACCACTGGCTCAGCGTCCAGCTCGTCGGGCGAGTCAGCAACTATGACGGCTTCGGCGGTCGCGTGCGGGTTGTCTGCGGCGATCAGCAGTGGTCTCAGGAACACCGCAGCGGGGTCAGCTATCTGTCGCAGGACGACCCGAGGCTGCACTTCGGCCTCGGAGCATGTGCTGCCGTCGACTCGGTCGCCATCCGCTGGCCATCGGGCCACAGCCAGTCGCTCACTGACCTGGCTGTCGACCACGTGCTGACAGTAAGAGAACCAGAAGCCGCCGCAGCCGCCGATCCGCCGCACGACGGCAACACCGCCCTGACCACCGATCCACAAGAGATCGACACCCTCAGAATCACCGCTGCCTGGGAACGGGCGCCCATGGTTCTGCCCCCGGAAGTGAGAGCCAGGCGAGATGTCCCGGATCTCGAGGCGGCACGGAACGCCTTTGTATCTGCGCCGCCGAATCGGCTTGCCACCATGCGACTGGCATACGCCGAGGCCCTGCGGGTCCATCGCCGGCACACACGGGCCGAGGAACTTTATCTGGAGGCGCTGCTGATTCCCGAAACCCGGGCCGAAGCCAGCGTCGGACTCGGACAACTCGAGCTTTCTCGGGGGGACATGAGAGCCGCCCTGTCCCGATACGGGGATGCCATCATCGCCGACGACGGTCTGGCGGAGCCGCACTACTTCAGCGGCAACCTGCTGGTGCGCCAGGGCGATCTCGAGGGGGCTGTCGCAACCTACGAGCGGGCCCTGGCGCGCGACCCGGCCCATCTGCGTACCTACGTCAATCTGGCCAGCGTACATGCCAGGCAGACGGATTACGGTCCGGCGGTAGAAACCCTGCGTCGTGGGTTGCAGGCCCTGCCGGATGCCCGTGAGCTGCGCCAGCAACTGGGGCGCATCCTCTTCGTTCAGGCCCGCTACGATGAGTCCGCAGAGCAACTGCAACAGCTGGTCGACGACGGGACAACAGCAGCCAGCGCTTTCGCCCTTCTTGCCAGGGTCGAGGCCGACCGCGGGTTCCCGCAGAAGGCCCTGGAGTGGCTCCGCCGTGGACTGGAAGAACATCCGGACGATGCGCAACTGAGCGTACGTCTCGGTGTCGCTCTCGTTGAGCAGCGGGCATTTGGCCAGGCACTGTCCCATCTGCAACGGGCAGTTGATCTCGATCCGGATCAGGAGGAGGCCAGGTACCATCTCGGTAGGCTGTATCTGCGGCTAGGCAAGAGGGCAGCGGGGGAGACCACTCTGGGTCTCTTCCAGCGGCTGCAGACACACCACACCGACCTGCTGGACTTCAAAACCGCTATCGTGCTGAATCCGGACGACGCCCAGGCCTACTACGCTCTGGGCGCGGTGTATTCACGGATCGGCAGACTCGATGCAGCGCGTCAGGCGTACCGCGCCGCACTCACGATCGACCCGGATCATCTGGAGGCCCTGAACAATCTCGGCAACATCCATCTACGGCGTCGCGAGGCCGCCGCAGCTCTCGAAAGGTTCGGGCAACTGCTCGCGCACGATTCGCTGTACGTCCGCGGCCACTATGGCCGTGGCAACGCCTGGATACTGTCAGGCCACCGGCAGCGTGCGGTCGCATCTTTCCGGAGAGCCCTGGAGCTCGATCCCCAGTACGAACCGGCCCGTTCGGCGCTGGCCCGACTCGGTGCCGGCCCCGGTCTGCGATGAACCGGCTGGCGTCCACCTTTGTGGCTGCTTCTCTGGCGCTGCTGGCAAGCGCCGTGATCGCCTACGAGATCCTCCTCACTCGGATGTTCTCATTCCTGCTGCAGTACCATTACTCCTTCCTGGTGGTCTCCGGGGCGATCTTCAGCCTCGGTCTCGGCGCCCTCGCCGTCAGCCGCTTCCGCCCCTCCGATGCCCACCGTTGGCTCACGGTTCTGGCGCTGGCCACCAGTCTCTGCATCTGCCTGGCGGGCGTCTTCATTCTGCGGCAACCACGGGCGGGCGTCACATTTCTGGTGATCGCCGCCGGTCTGCCGATCCTGACGGCTGGTGCCTACCTGGCCATGCTGTTCCGCACCTGGGGGCACGACAGTCAACGGCTGTACTTCTGGGATCTTTCCGGTGCGGCACTCGGGACGGCGTGGATCGTTCCCGCCATGGACCTGGGGCCGGGTGCTGTGGGCGCCTGTGCAGCGGTGGCCGCCGCCGCCGGGGCCCTGACAGCGATGAGGACCAGCCCCCGGCACTGGGGGCTGCTCAGTTCAGGCGGCTGTCTGGCGGTGGCCATCACCGTGGGCGTGTTTCTCGACGTCGATCTCGACGAACTGGCGGGGGCCGCCGACAAGCCCATGTTCCGCGGCCTGTCCGCGTCGCAGAATCCCGGTCGCATCGTCGAGACCTCCTGGAGTGCCTACGCCCGTACGGATCTGGTCGATCGCACCGGTGACACGGGGCTGAACATGTACTTGGACGGCGCCGCCGGTTCGTACCTGTTTCGCTTCGGCGGGGATCTGCGGCGGCTGTTCTTCCTGCGCACTGAAGCGCCCTGTTTCCCCTACTTCTTCGGTCGCCGGGATCACGCTCTCGTCATCGGTCCCGGTGGCGGGGCCGACATCCTGTTCGGCCTGCTCACCGGATGGCGGCAGATCACCGGCGTCGAAGTGAATGCGGACGCGGTTCGCATGGTCCGTTCTCGAAACCAGTACAGTGGGGGACTCTACGACCTGGCCAACGTCGACCTTCACGTCGGTGACGGCAGGTCTTACCTCGAACGCAGCGATGAGCTCTACGATCTGATCGCCCTGCCCCTCGTCTATGCCGAGGCCGCGGACCTGGTGGGCTACCAACTGGCGGAGAACTACCTGTTCACACGAGAAGCCTACGCCGCCTATTTCGAGCACCTGACGCCCCGCGGGCGCCTGTCTCTGGTGCTCCACGATCACCCGCTGATGGTGCGGGCCGTGGCCACCCTCGATGATCTCTGGCGGCAGCACCGGGCAGAATCGGGAGCCATCCTGGACCATCTCGTGATCATTGACGGGACCCGTGGTGGCTCGGAAAAAACGGGACGGGTGCACCGGCCGGTTCTGATGGTCCAGCGGACCCCGTTCGAAGCCGGCACCCTCGACACTGTGATGGCGACGGCGGAGGAACTCGGCCTGCACGTGTTCTTCGCACCCGGCATTCGCGAGCCGGAGCCGCTGGCCTCGCTGCGATCCGGCAGACTGCTGGCTCCCGGTATCGATGTGGCACCCGTGACGGATGATCGCCCGTACTTCTACGATGTCACCCCCGGAGCCGACGCCAAGCTGGTGACAGCCCTGTTGGTTGCCGCCGGTCTGACTCTGGTACTGTTGCTGTCCGGCCTGCGCGACTGCCGGGTTGTGGACGCCAGGCCGGGGGCGCAGAGGTTCGTCGCTCTGTCTGGGGCGCTCGGCGCCGGTTATATGCTGGGCGAGGTCTTTCTTCTGCAACGGCTGACGCTCATCCTCGGCCACCCTGTACTGGCACTCGTGGTGACACTCTTCGGGTTGCTGACGGCCACCGGACTGGGCAGCGTTCTCGGCCAGCGCCTGCCACTGCTGGCGAGTCGTGGACTCGCGGCGGCCCTGCTCGCTTGCGGGCTTGGCTCCGCGACACTGCCTCTGGCACCCGGGTTGTTGGAGTGGTGTCAGGGGTGGTCGATGATGGGCAGGATTGCCGCCAGCCTGCTGGTCGTCGTGCCCACTGGCATGCTTCTCGGCCTGCCCTTCCCGGCAGCCCTGGCATCGGCCAAAGTGTCGCGGGAAGACGCCATCCCCTGGATGTGGGCGGTGAATGGGGCAGCGGGCGTGTTGGGGTCCCTGGCAGCAGTGGTGTGCGCCATGGCTATAGGCAGCACTTGGATTCCTGTTGCCGGCGGCCTCTGTTATCTGCTGGCCAGCCTCGGGCTGGCCCGCGGGCCGGCCGGTCCGTCGACCGCCACGCTGACCACCGGCAGCAGGTCGGCCCTCGTGGTCGTGGCCCTGGTGTTCATCGGCTGGCTGGCGGTCTTGTATTTCACCGACAGCCGATATGTATCGCCCCCGAACAGCGGGATACGCCAGGTACCGCCGGCGGTGCCGGATGCGGTATGGCCCCGTTCGATTGCCGCTCCATCAGCTACCGTTACATTCTGACCAAGGCTGCGAATCTCACCGCTTCTGGTCCATGGGAAGGGAGTACTGTGATACATCGGGAGAGTATGTCAGGGTCTGACAGGAGGGGATGGCGATCGATTGTCGCGCTGCTGTGTGTCATTCTGTGGTGGGGTTGCGGTGAGGCGCCGCCAGAACCTCTGAACGATGGGGATACTCTGGCCCGTGTCGGCGATGATCAGGTAACTGTGGCTGACTATCACGGCTACCTGGGCCGACTGCCGGAAGAGGCCCGTAACGAGGTCCAGAAGGAGCGCCTGCTGCAGGCCATCGTCGATGAGAAGCTGATTCTGGCCGAATGTCGACGGTTGGGTCTCGACCAGAGTCCCGAATTCCGCGAGCTGGTACAGAATCAGACCAAGCGACTGTCCCTGGCGGAGCTGTACCGACGGGAGGGCATCGTCCGCGGCCAACCCACCGAGGCGGAGCTGGCACAGATGTTCGCCGCCAGCCCCTACAGCAAGCGCGTGCGGTTTTCGCTGCTCATGGTCAAGGATGCGGACAAGCTGCCCCCGCTGATGGCACAACTGCAGGCCGGGGCGGACTTCGAGGAACTGTCCATGGAGCATTCGCAGGACCACCGGATCCTGATGCGGCACGCCGACATGGGCTACCACCGTTGGGGCGAAACCATGCCCTCCCATGAGGCGCTCACACAGAAGGCCTTCACCATGGAGCCGGGGCAACTGGCCGGCCCTCTCGCCGTCGCCGACGGTCATTTCCTGCTGAAGGTGACCGATGTCCATCCCGTCAGCCTCGAGCAGGAGCGCGAGACCATCAACCGGGCCTGGCGTCAGCGCCATCTCGCCCGACAGCTGGCGGTGTACTGCGACACATTGATGGCCCGCTTTGAAGTGACCTTCGAGGCCGACGGACTGGCGGTGTTGCACACGATCCTCTCAGCTGATGACGGACAGGCCCCGGATCGCGCGGCTCTCAGGCAGATCGTCGTGCACCTGACAGAGGGTGAGTTGTCCGTCGAGGCGTGCCTGCGGCTGCTGGGTCAGTCCCAGGTGGCACCGGGGGCGCTGGATGATCTGCGCCGCCTCCTCGAGAATCGCCTCAGTCGTGAGGTCCTGATGCTGCAGGAGATCGGCCGCCTCGACCTGGTGAATTCCGCTGAAGTGAAAAGCGGCCTCGTCGAAGCACGACGCAAGGCCATGCTCGACCTGATCCGCCGGCGAATCGAGAGTGAGGTGGCGCCCCCCAGTCTGAGCCTGGTGCAGCTGCATTTCGACGCGAACCAGGAAGACTATCGCGAAGTCGGGCAGGTCACACTCCGCCGCCTGACGATTGCCGACCGGGAGGCCGGTGAGCGGGTGATCGCACAGATCGAGTCAGGCGTGGACACCGCTGCGATCTACGGCAGCTTCGTTCAGGTGACCTATCCGATACCATCGGGAGAGGGAGAACTGGCCCGCGCCCTGAGGGCGGATCCGGGACCTGTCCGGGGCCCTTTTGCCGAGGAGAATGGTTTCGTCGTGCTGCAGATTCTGCAGCAACGGGCGTCGCGTATCCCGGACTTCGCCGAAGTCCAGGAGGCCGTTACCAGGGATCTGCTGGCGCAGGAGCGGTCAGAGGTTTTCGATCGGTACGTAGCGCAGCTGCGCGTCGACAACGCTGACACCATAGAGATCCACGCCGATCGCGTGCAGCGGCTCGGCGACGTCTGAGTCGGCCGGCTGCGTCCGTTCCGGCTACATCATCGACGATGGCCCCAGCAGGTCCTACTATTACGCGACGATCGGTATTACAATAAAGAGGTGGTGCCAGGGCAGCCGGTGCACGGCCCAGAGAAACGCGCGTATCGGGAGTCGAGCCATGGATCTCTTCGTACAACAGACTGCACGCTTCGTCGGCGCCCTGATCGCCGCCGTCGCCTTCACCGGCATGGCCGCCGCTGATCAAATCCGGTTTGACCGCCCTTCGGAATGGAGGGAATGGTCCCTGCCCCTTGGCGCCGTCCAAGTCGCCGGTGACGTCGTGAAGACCGTCGAACTGCGGCGTGGCACCAATGCGGTCAGCAATCTCACCGATTTCGGCGGCGGTATCCGCGCTGCCGGCTCCAATCTCGCTGCGGCCCGCCGTGCCATCGATGGCAACGAATCCTCAGGCTGGGAGCCAGACTGGGATCGTCCCGCCGAAGACTGGTTCATCGAGATTGACCTGGGTCGAGCCGTCAGCGCCAACAACGTGCGCCTGATTTTCGATGATGCGGCGCCTGCCTTTGAGTTGTTCGATCTTCTGCTGTCCACGGGAGAGCCGGAGACCGACTTCATTGCCGCACCGGTTGCGGGTACGCTGATCTATCGAATCAAGGAGCGGTTCAAGGAAAACCGGGACCACATCGTCACACTCCGCCTCGAGGAACCGGACGCCCAGCCCATCCAGTTCATACGGGTCGATTTCCTGTTGCCCACCGAGGGAGCTCGCCTGGTGGAGATTGTGGTCGACGAGTTCGGCGACAACATCGCCTTCGGCCTGCTCGACCACGGCGGGGGCCTCGACGTGGCGGTGGGGATCAACTCGAAGAACACCGAGTCCGCACCGCTTGGGAACGCCCGCGCTCTGGTCGATGGCGACCTGTACCAACGCTGGGTCCACGGCACGGCGAGTCGTGGTGCTGATGACATCGAAGCGCACATGATCCTGGATCTTGGAGCCACGTACAACATTGACCTTGTCCGCGTCATCGGCGGCGTGGTCGTGCGTTCCGGCTTCGGCGGTGGGATCACGACGAATCATTACGTGTCCCGGCGACGCTGGGGGTTCCGCTACTACGAGTTGATGACATCCGATGGCTCCCTGTCGCCGGACGGTACCCGCATCTGGACCAAACACCACGCAGGCCTGGCACGGCCCGAGAATTCTGCCAGAGGGCTCGTGGACCACGAGTTCGATCCGATTCCGACACGGTTCATGCGCATCTTCTGGAAATTCTGGGACACGTCGTGCACCGAATTCATCCGCCTCGGCGAGGATGTCGAGGAGGCCACCATCGAGACACAAGGATGCTCCGCAGGTGGCGCGACCGATGAAATCATGATCTACGGCGCCGGCCACCCGATCGAAGTTGAGTTCAGGTCACCCCTGATCAACCTTGGGGGGACGAAGAACCTGAACACCGTCGAGTGGAGCGGCAACGCGCCGACGGGGACCCGGATCGAGATTCGTTCCCGTACGGGCAACGAGATCGTTCAGGAGTTCGTGTTCCACGACAAGAACGACAAGGTCGTTACCGAGAAGCGTTACGGGAAGCTCATTCCGAGCTTTCGAGGCAAGATTGACACCGTGCTGACGCCAGGGGGGGACTGGAGTTCGTGGAGTAAGGTCTACGCCGTCTCCGGCGAGGTCTTCCAGTCTCCTTCTCCACGCCAGTTCATGGAACTGGATGTCCGCCTGACGTCCGACGATGGAGCATCCGGCGCCTCGCTGGACTGGCTCGGCGTCAATTTTACCGCTCCCCTGGCGGGGGCTACTCTGGGCGAGATCTACCCCCTGCAGGCCGACCCCGGGGTGGAATCCGAGTTCGCCTACTTCCTGCGGCCACTGCACACGGCTGGCAGCGGCTTCGACCGCCTCATGCTGCAATCCACGGCAGAGGTGGGTTTCTCTGAGATTCGAGTAGAAGATGAGGCCGTCGAGGGGGTTGTTGAGCCGACTGACAGCGGCTTCAGTGTCACATTGCCAGAAAGGGTCCAATCCGGGCAACTGGTGGAGCTTCGTTTCGACTCGTCCGTGTTTCTCCAGGGTACCCGCTTCGACCTGTTCCTCCAGGACAGCGAAAAGCCCGACGAGATCCGCCAGCTCGTCGATGCCGGCGACGCCACAGATCTGGTCGAGAGCAGCACCAACGTCGTCATGCTGCCCGTCACACGGAGTCTGCTGAGCAATCTCGACACGAATACCCGGGTTCTCACCCCCAATGGCGATGCGATCAACGACAACCTGATCGCCGTCTTCGATCTGGTGAACGTACTCGTCCCGCGCACTCTGACGTTCTCCGTGCTTGACCTGTCCGGTCGCTACGTGCACCGTGCCGATCTGCAGGCCACGGCCGGCAACACCGAGTTCGTATGGGACGGCCGCGACGACTCCGGCACGCTCGTTCCCCCCGGACTGTTCATACTGGAGGCGTCGGTCGCCGGCGACGCAGGGGATCGCTCGATGCGTCGGGTAATTGCCGTCACCTATTGAAGCGAAATCCTTGACAGCGCTATCATTGGCTGGAATAATTCTTGACAGCCTTTCCGCATCGCTGTATACTGACGCCTGATCGCCCTTCCCGAGGGGCGTGTGGCTATAGGTATATAGTTAGGAAGCTGGCCCAGGGCGGCCGGCCCCATGTTCGTAGAAAACGTCACTGCTGTACCACCTGCGTGAAGAGGAGAGAAATTCATGCGTGCAATTCTTACGCTCGCCATGGGCGTACTGCTGGTAGCAGGCACGGTTTCCGCACAGGAGCCTGCCGAAGTGCCGTTGTATTTCGCCGTCGGAATCCCGGCGGGCAATCAGCCCACCGTCGACGGCGACAACTCAGACTGGGCCTGGGTCGATCGTAGCTTCGAGGTCACCATCGAGGACATGAGTGCCCTCACTGGTGGCGCCGACGATGCCGACGACCTGTTCATCGACCTGGTCATCGGTTGGCAGCCATCGAACAACTCGATCAACGCCATGATTCACGTCCATGACGATGCTCTCATCGTCGACAAGAATCCGACGTGCACCTTCCGCGACGACAACTGCGAAGTGCATTTCGACCCGGACAATGGCGGCGGCGGTCCGTATTCCGCTCCGAATGATCTGGACCTGCAGCCGGCCTACCAGATGTGCCTGAGCTTCTCCGAGCAGTTCCCACGTGTGCAGATGTATAACGGCGCGCTGGCGAACTTCGAGCAGGACGCTCTCGACTTCTGGTGGACCCACTCTGGTGACTTCGTCACCGCCGGTCACGTCAACAGCGGTGCCGAGTATTTCTACGAGTTCTCCGCCAATCTGTTCGATCCGCTGTCGATCAGTGGTGGTCCCGACGCTTCGACCGAATGGGTCCTCACCGCCGAGTCCACCGTCGGTATGTCGATTTCGGTCGACGACGCCGATCCGGGAATCAACGCCAACGGCAACGAGCCCACGGCAGAGGATTGCTGCCCTGACGGATTCTTCTGGCAGGCTCAGTTCAGCATGGCCGAGCAGTTCATGAACAGCGGCGGCATGCCGGACATCTTCCTGACGCCGGTCGACGACAGTGCTACCGCTGTCGAAGCGACCTCCTGGGGGCAGTTGAAGACGATGGTTCAGAGCGACCTGTAAGGTTCGCACTGATCAGGATTCATCCGCCTCCGGTCGATTCTCGTCCGGAATGCGTGTGACATAAAGGGGGGAAGGAGTGAATCCTTCCCCCCTGTCTTTTTTCCCTCAGGGTTCTTGTTGCACTCGGTGCGATTAACATACCTTATACATCGGTATCCACGATCACCTCACACCCTGATGGCTCGATGATGATCGGGTTTCTAAAGTCCAGGCTTCGTGTGCTGCAGTTGGCCGCTGCCATACTTTGCTTCAGTGCTGACCGGGTGCCCGCCGTCGAGTTGTACCGCGTCGGTGGGAGCGATGGCACGGAATGGGGCGATATCGGCCAGCTCAACGGGCTGAGCACGGCCAGCGGTGACCTGCAACCCGCTGGCGTGAATCCGGCCCGCGACGCGCTGGGGGACCTGACACGTCTGGGTGGTTCGATCACATCACCCCAGGCCTCGCGTGAGAACCTCACGCTGATCCTTACCGACAACAACGATGAAACCCTCTGGCGCGTCACCCGCGACCGGCGGCCCGATGGCACGTCAATGGTCATCGACCTGGGTGCCGTACTACCGATCAATCGGCTGTTCTTCCAGGGGGTGTCGGACAGCTTCCTCCGGGCCTTCGAGTTGTTCGTCCATGACGGCGACCCGAGTCAATTGCGCAATGGCGCCCCGGTGGCCTTCATCAATCAGGTTGGCAGCAATCTCGAACAGGATGATCCGGTCATCGAAGTGGGTATGCCCCTGCAATTTGTCCGCTTCATCCGCCTGATCAGCCGCACATCTCAGGAGTTCACCATCACCGAAGTCGAGGTCTTCGGTGATGGGTTTGCACCTTCGGGTGACTTCCTGTCGGATGTCATCGACCTAGGGGGGCCGGCCAACATAGGGCAGATTTCACTGGCGGCGCTGGCCGACGAAGCGACCGATGTGGTTTTACAGACTCGTTCGGGTTCGGTCCCAGACCCGCTTCTGTACTACAAGAAGTCAGAGGTCTTTCAGGGTGAGGACCGGGCCGAGGAGCTTATTATTCCGGTGGGCTCTCCCGAGGCCCTCGAGCAGTATGAGGACCTGTTCAACGCCGACAAAGGCAGTATCGAGGACAACATCGACGAGTGGAGCCCCTGGTCGGCACCGTACGAAGATCTTTCGGGTGACTTTCTCTCCACCGGCAATCGCCAGTATGTCCAGTTTCGCCTGACGTTCACCTCGGAGGACGCGCGCCGCGGCGCCTCGGTGGAGTCCTTTGACTTCGAATACTCCGTGCCGACCCTGGCCGAAGCAGTCATTGGGGAAGTCTGGCCCTCAGAGGTCACCCTCGGCGAGGTGGAATCGTTCGACTACTACCTCACGTCCGCCTTCGGCGCCGGTAACACCGGTTTCGATCGGATCGAGATCCGCACGCCTTTTTCCGCGGATGTTCGTGACGTGGAGTTGAACGGCGCCGCCATCCCATTCGAAAGGGTGGATACCGGCGACGCCACGCGAATGACCCTGCAACTGACGCAGGACCGTGTCGAAACCACCGACGATGTCGTACGGATCGGCTTCGACGCCCTCGTCACGGTTTACGGTACGACCTTCTTCGGCAAGGTATTCGATACAACAGGCGAGGAACTCGGGCAGAATGTCGTCGCCGGCGACGCCAGCGAACTGGTGGCCGGCAACCGGCTCGCCGTCCAGGGGAAGCTACGCAGCGAGTTGATCCTCGACCTCGACAGTTCACCCGGCGCGTTCTCTCCCAACGGCGACGGCATCAACGACGAGCTTCAGGTCTCCTACATCCTGCTCCGGGCCCTGGCGGCGGTGCCGGTGGAGTTGACCGTATACGACATGAGCGGACGCCGAATCCGCTCGCTGGAAAAGTCAGGTCAGTTCAACGGTCCCCAGACCGTTCTTTGGGACGGGCGGGACGGGGGCGGCACGTTGGTTCCACCCGGCATCTACCTGGTGCGGCTCAGTATCGACACTGATACGGGCACGGAAGAGCGCAGCCTCTCAGTCGGTGTGGCGTACTGAGGTCTGTGCGGAGCGCACGTCGCGCTCTCATAAGGAATGAGCCCATGAGAGCCAGACACATCTTTGTCATTCTGGTCGCCGTCCAGGCACCGATCGCGGGTGGGGCTGATCGCATCTCTTTTTCTTCACCGTCGAGTTGGCGGCAGTGGTCGATGCCAGGCAATGCCGTCGAGGTATCACCATCGACGGGTGTCAGGCCGGTGAGAGTGCGGGCGTCTATCAATGCCGTAATCAACGCCGAGACGTTCGGTGGGGGAATCCGCGACGTCGGGTCGAGCGCCGGGTCTGCCGCCCTGCTGATGGATGGCGACAACCGCACAGGCTGGGCCCCCGCCCCCGGCTCAACCGATGATGTGGCGTATGTGGAGATTGACCTCGGGCGACTCGTTACGGCGGAGAGTATCATCGTCCGGATGGACGAGAGCGCTCCACCCTTCGAGTTCTTCAAGGTCCTCGTGTCGGAAGGGGAGAAGTTCTTCAACGTTTCCGATGCGCCGATCGAGGGCAGTCGTGTCATCAGCTATACCACAGCCTTCGGCTTCAACGAGAGCCATGAGATCGATGTCCAGTTCCCCCGGGGTTCAGCGCGGTTCGTCCGACTCGAAGTCAGCCGAACGCGCGAGGCCGACAGCGCCTCCCGCTTCGTTGAGTTGGAAGTGCATACCGTCGGCGACAACGTCGGACTCGGTTTGATCGAACGAGGTGGTTCCATCGCCCTGGTGACCGATCTCAAGGAGGGTACTTCCCTCACCGGAGCCGACCGTATGGTCGACGGTGATATCACGACGGTCTGGTTTCTCAACACGCTGCACCAGACGAACACGGGCTCCGAGATTTTCAACCGCGTCATCTTCGACCTCGGTGCGCACTACTGGCTCGACCGGATTCGCGTGGTCGGTGAGCCCTATCATGTAAAACCCCGCGGACGCGGTCGGTCGGGGAATTTCTTCTGGTATACGATCTTCGCCTCCGATGGCTCGATCGCACCCGACGGCACCTTGCTGTGGAAGCCCATCGCCGAGCTTGCCCACGATCCTGCAAACGCGACGGAGAAACGAAACTTCGAGCATGTCTTTGCCCGGGAGAAGGTGCGCTATATCCGGCACCTCTATCCATCGACGGACGGTGGCCCGGCAGGGGGGACGCACTCGAATTTTCAGTTTTTTGGGCTGATTGGCGAATACCAGATGTTTGGCCAAGGATATCCTGCAGAAGTGAGGATTGAGTCGCCCATCGTTGACTTCGGCGGACTTCGTGCCGTCACCTCCATCGACTGGGAGGCGCAGACACCGCCGGGCACCCGCCTGCAGATTCGCACGCGTTCAGGAAACGATCTGGCCGAAGAGATCCTCTACTTCGACAAGGGTGGCAAGCAGATCACCAAGCGAAGGTATGACAAGACGCCTTCGAGCTTGCGCGGCGAGAAGCGGGTGCTGCAGTCCATCGGCTCCGACTGGAGTGTCTGGAGTTCACCGTACAACGCCTCTGGCGATCTGTTCAGGTCCCCGTCTCCACGACAGTATGGCCAGATCGAGGTGCTGCTGTTGTCTGAAGACCCGGACGTGACGCCGGCCATCTCGGCACTGCATCTGAATGTTGAATCTCCCATCGCTCTCAGGACCCAGGGAGAGGTGTATCCTCGCCAGGCCACGCCCGGCCAGGAGGAGGAGTTCACCTACTTCATGCGGCCTGTCTTCGGAGGCGAGTCAGAGGGGTATGATCGCCTGACGATCAGCGCCTCGGTACCGGTGGAGTTCGTCGGCCTGACGATCGGCGACGAAGTGGCCCAGTCCGAGGTCGAGACCACCGAGGATGGTTTCTCCGTGGCCCTGTCCTCGGAGGTCCGCACATCGAATCTGGTGGCCCTGACATTTCGCTCGACGCTCTATCAGAATCAGACCCGTTTCGACCTGTTTCTCGGCAACAGTCGGCTGGCGGAGGTGCGCCAGCTCGTGGATCCCGGAGACGCCACCGACCTGATCGACAGCGAGACCGTCTCTGTCGCCTTGCCTGTGAACAATGACCTGGTGGCCAATCTGGTGCTGAGTGCGGCGGTCGTGACACCAAACGGCGATGGCGTAGGGGATGAGATCCGCATAGATTTCGACGCCCTGAAACTGCAGACACCACGGCCCCTGCGAGTCGAGGTGTATGACCTGGCCGGCCGTCAGGTCCGGGATCTCGGCGTCGAAGCCGGTCTTGCCCAGCACTACAATCTGGCATGGGACGGTCGAGACAGCCAGGGCAACCTCGTGCCACCTGGCTCCTATCTGATGCGTCTCGAAATCGACGGTGACTCACGAAGCCAGACGGCGCAGCGTCTGATTTCGGTGGCCTACTAGGTGATCGATCTGATTATGAAAAGTCGCTACCTCGTGCTGTTGATCAGCCTCGCCGTCGTCCACCCCGTGGACGCAGCGGAACGACTCGTTCTGGGGACGAGTGCGGAGGAGTGGGAGGAAACGGCCCTGATTTTTAATGCCCTCGACGCTCTCAGTACAGGAACCTTGGCCCCCCTGCAGGCGGATACGACGGAAAACCTGCTGCCCCGCGTCGTCGAGCTCGGCGGCAGTGCGCAGACATCGGTGACGGCGGCAGCGGCGCGTTCCAACGAGATCCTCGGCGAGTTGATCGATGGCGAGTACACCACCGGCTGGCGTGTCTACACCAACACCAACGGCGCCGAACTGACCGTCGACCTGGGGGCGGTGTTCTTCCTGCAGCGCATCCTGCTGGAACGGGGAGTAGTCAACCGCGATGACCGTTCGATACGCGGTTATGAACTCTACGTCAACGACGGAGACAGTCTGAACTTCGTCGACGACCCCAGTGACTCGCAGGGGCCACAGCCGCTGTTCTCCCTTGTGGCCCAGGACAGGTCCCATGGCGAACTTGAGCTGGACGTCCGTATTCGGGCGCAGCCTGTTCGTTTCATGAAGCTGCGCAGCACCGGCGAGCGTTCCTTCCAGATGGGAGACCTGCAGGTCTTCGGCATCGGCGTCACGCCCTTCGCCCAGTACACCTCCGAGGTCTTCGACCTGGGCAGCGCCGCCAACTTCGGCCCCGTGGAGATCTTCGCGTCCGTCGACCCCGCCGCAAAGTTCAATTTCAGCACCCGGACGGGTACGGTGCCGGATGATTCACTCTATTTCGAGCAGACAGGGATCCCGGGCCAGTTCGATGAAGTGTCCCGTGACGACTTCGACCGCAGTCTGGACCCCTCCTACGCCGGCGTCGTGCGCGTCAATGATCGCGACTGGAGCGCCTGGAGTCCGGCCTATGACGAGGACGTCGGTCCCCTGAGTTCGCCCGACAACCGGCGCTACATGCAGTTCGACATGAGATTCATTTCGAACGGTCTGACCGACAAGGCCGTGGTCGACTCGGTGGTCATCAACTACACGGTGCCGGCCCTGGCCGACTCGGTGGTGGCAGAGATTACACCCGCCAGCGCCACCCTCGGCGAGAGCAATGTCTTCGAATACCATCTTCGTTCGGTCTTCGGCGGCGGCGAGCGCGGCTTTGACACCGTTACCATCACCACGCCCTTCGAGGCCACGGCCTCAGAGGTCATTGTGGATGGCGCCTCCGTCCCCTTCGAGCCATCCGTCCTCGGCAATCAGCTGAGCGTCACGTTTCCTCAGGATCGCGTCGACAGCGACGGGCAACGTGTCGTGGTGCGCTTCACCAGCCTGGTCACCGTAGCCGGAACCGCTTTCCGAGGCACGGTGGGGGATTCGCAATCGGACGCCTATCCGCAGCGCACGATCGCTGGCGACGCGGACGAAGCGGTCGACAGCAATACGCTGATTGTCAGCGGCCAGATCGTTGACAAGCTGCTGGCCAACGTCGAATTCTCATCGAACGTCGTCACACCCAACAACGACGGCGTGAACGATCTGTTGGCCCTGGACTACACACTGCTCAAGGCGACGAGCGCAGTCGATGTTGAGGTCGTCATCTACAACCTTGCAGGGCAGCCGGTTCGAGGGCTCTACAGTTCACTCGACCTGACCGGGCCGAACACCGTCTTCTGGGACGGTTGCGGCGGGGCCGGCTGTGACCAGGGAGGCACACAACTGCCCCCTGGACTGTATGTCCTCCGCCTGGCGGTGGACAGCGACTCTGGTGGTGATGCCATATTGCGCACCGTCGCCGTCGCCTACTGATAGGAATGATGTTCGAGAGAGAGTCCCGCATTTCGATGCGGGGCCACTACAGATTGAGGGAGGGTTTCATGCGCAGGTTCGCTCTAGGCACTGCCGCGCTCGTCGTCGGCTTGGTCCTGTTCGCCGTCGACGCCGATGCGGCGACACCCGGACGCGAGCGGGGTGCCACGTCTCAGGTCCGCATCGAGGGTTTCGATCCCCTGGTCCCGACTCTGAGGAAGTGGACTGTTCCTCAGGATCTGTACTACATCTACGACTGGGGTGGCTACAAGTACACCAACTATGCCATGAACCCCTACCAGCGGTACGTCAGCACCGATCTCGAGGGTCGCGGCCAGTACGACATCTTCGGCAACTGGATGACTCGTGGTTGGCGTATCTATGAATGGCGGCAGGAGCAGCCCCTCGCTTTCGGCAGCACCGTGTTCAAGGATGGCCGGTTTTCGAACTGGTTTGACAATCTCGTCGTCGCTTCCGACGCCAAGGGCCAGTACTTCACGAGCTTGACCATTGGCGACAACATTCGTACGACACTGACGCCTCTGACGTTCTCGCGCTCGAGCTTCAACGGCGTCCAGTGGGACTTTCGCTCCGACAAGTACCAGGGCACGGTTCTGATGTCCCGCGCCAGTGAACCGGTCCGCGTGGTGCAGGGGTCAGATCGCGACCAGCGCAGCGACTACACCAATTTTCTCGGCTTGCGGGGCGCCGCCCAGGTGGGTGACTTCATCAATCTCGGGGCCACTCTCGTCAACACGCATTTCGGTTCGGCGCGCAGCAATTTCTCCGAAACATCCCTCGCTGGCCTGCTGACCAGCAGCCAGTCTTCCGGCAACGTCACCGAGATCATCATCCGCATCACGGACGATTCGCCGGGTGACGGCTCCGGTGCCCTGTTCTTCTCCGGCGAGATGGTCGTTGACGGCGAACCGACGAATGTCCGCCCCATCATCGAGGGTGGCCGCCAGCGGGAGGGCTTCCTTGAGGCTCTCGAAGAGGCCCCGGTCCTTCTGCGCTACAGTGTCCCCGATGCCCTGGTCGTTCGCGATGTCAAGTTCAATCTGGTGCTGTCCAACGACTACCGCGTCGAGGTGACCTCCAATCTGCAGACCAACATCTCCGGTCAGCCGATCTTCCTGCCCGTCACCCGGGCCAAAGGAAACGTCCAGGACAATACCAATCAGCGAGTCGTCACTTTCGACTACGGCCTGCCGTCTGCCAATCAGATCGCCAGCATCACGATGGAAGTCGAGGATGTCCTCGGCTTCGAAGTGCGTGGCGAGTTTGCCCGCAATACCCAGTTCCAGCGATATCCCAACATCAACGTCGTCAAGCTGAGCAATCTGTCGAAAGGTGACCGCACGGCGGACGCCTGGTTCTTCAACGCCACCAAGCGTGAAGGTCGCCTGTTCGCCTACGGTGAGACCTTCAGCATGGCTCACGACTACGCCACGCGGGGGTATATCCCGGATCAGAATGACTTCGTCGACTACGAGAACGAGCGACAGAATATCTTCGAGTACATAGACGACAACGATGATCAGGACCGGTCTGTCGACTGGGCCCGCTTCGGCGGCGGGGGCGGCGACAACTCAGTCTTCCCCGGTCTGGACGAGAACAACGACCTGATCTCCGACTTCAACGAGAACCAGAACCGCGCTCCGGACTTCGACGAACCGTTCCTGCGTCACTATGTCGACCCGCCAGACTTTCTCTTCGGTGTCGACATGAACAATAACACCGTGGTCGACCGCTTCGAGAACGACGAACAGGCTGACTACCCGTATAAACTCGGCCACAGGGGTTACAACGCATACGGCGGCGCCGAAGCCTACCCGGGACTGAATATCAGCGTCGGTCGTTCCCGAGAGTGGCTGATATCGGCCGACCAGCGCAGCGACATGTGGTACGCCATTCTCTCCGCTCAACGCGACACGCCGACGGCGGGAACGGTGGAACTGTTCTGGATGATCAAGTCTGTTAAAGATGACATCTCCGACAACCTGCTGCAGTGGGTGCAACGGCCAGGGACGGTGGGAGGCCTGCAGCCCTTTGATGATCCGTTGATCACGCGCGACGCCATGGTCAATCAGACTTTCCTCGGCTACACGCTCGAGCGCGGCAACCTGACCTTCCGCAACAAAGTACGGTTCGATCACTTCCGTCAGCGCGACGATGCCCTGGGTCTGGACAACAGCGTGTTTCTGGGTGTCATCAACAAGGCCGACTCACCCTTCGAGGTGGGCGACGGAATCATCATCACCCCCCGCTGGAAGAGCATGTGGGAGAAGCGGACACGGCCGCGGAAGTCGCAACTGGAGAAGAACGAACTGTCCGAGATCATCTCCCTCAGCGCGGTATTCCCCACCCTCACGAAGAGCCGTATCGAGGTGGGCGTGGAGGCGATCTTCTTCCGCAACGGCGAACCGATCCCCGATCCGCTGCCGCCTGAGTACACCGACGACTTTGTCGGCAAGGTCTTCACGGCTCAGTACTCCAACAAGGTGCAATACCTGGGTTACAACATCATTGCCAACATCGGTTTCCAGATCAACAACATCAGCTTCAACAACCTTGAAGACCTTGATGTTAGCAATACGACAGCGTTCATCGAGTTGCTTGCAGGTGTCGAAGAAGAGCGCCTCGGTGGACGTCCGGCAACACGCCGCGGACTCTAGGTTCACAGAAAGAGACATTTTGAGGCGGGTAGCCAGTACTCTTTGGGCCTTCTCCGGGCTCTGTTGCCTACTGCTCGTGGGCTGTGCCGACGGCAAGGAAGACGCAAAGATCGTCCCCGCCCTGGCCACTGTGGGAGATGTCGCGATAACAGGAGATGACCTCGACCGGGTTTCGCAGCGCTTCGGGACGGACGGCACGAGCGGCACCGATGCGTGGCGTCACTCACTGCAGTTATTGATCGACAAGCAACTGCTGCTGCTGGAAGGCTACAGGCTGGGCCTGCACGAGTCGGCAACGGTCCGCGCTGCTGCGGCTGCCAGCCATCGACGCAACCTGACAGAAGCTCTGCTCGAGGAGCGCTATCACGAACGACTGACGCCCAGCGACGGGCAGGTACAGGCCTGGTTCGACAGCACAAAAGCCGGAAGAGAAATCCGCGTGAGTCGCGTCGTCATCGGCCATCGGGCCACGGCGCTGAAGGCTCTGCGACAGGCCAATGCCGATCCTGGCCGCCTGGAGGATCTGGAGATCCCAGCAGAGGCCGTCATCAGCCGTGGAGATCTGGGTTGGCTGAGCAGTCTGGCCACCCGGGATCCCCGTATGGGGTTGCTTTTCGAGCGTGAGATCGGGTCGGTGGAGTTGATCGAGTCCAAGGACCACTTCTTCCTCATGGAGGTCACCGACCGCCGTGAGTTTCCCTTCGCCGAGCGTAGCGAAGCCGCCCGTGCCGTCCTCGAGGGTCAGCGACGGGCTCAGGTCAACATGGAGTTCCTCGAATCCCTGCTGGAAAAATACCAGGTGCGAGTGGATACCGCGTCCATGCAGAAACTGGCGGGCCGCGCCGAGACCGGACGCCTTGACTCCCGAATGCGGCTCGTGCAGAGCAGTCTGGGGGACTGGTCGCTGGGTGAGTATCAGCGTGCAGCCGATCTGCTGAATGAGGATGTCACCGAGGGCGCCAATGTGAGTGCGAGCACGGGTGCTTTGGGTTTTCGCGTGACACGAGCCTTTGTCGTCGCTCAGCTGCTGCCCCTGGAGGCCACAGAAGCTGGTCTGGACGATTCTCTGGCGGCCCTTCGCGATGCGGTAGTAAAGCGTGGTACAATCGAGGCTCTGTGGGCGATGAGTGGTTTTGGCCCCGAATCCGCGTCCCGCGAGCCGGAACGGTTTGACGAGTATCTGGAGCGGCTGCGTCAACGGTTTGCGGACCGTGTACACCTAGATGAGGATGCGTACGTAGCATACATCGCCGAGAAACGACGCGGCGACGCCCCAGTGGAGTACTGAAGCGGATCTCGCGGATGTTCGCGGGCTTAATGGGAGACAGACAGATGCAGGTACGGTACGGTTCGGGGAGAGGCGTCCTGATGGTCGTGGCCATCGGTGTCATCATGGCGGCGGGTTGCGGGCACTTTCTCGTCCCGACGGCGTTCCGACCGGTCGGCACCGGGGATCAGATCCGGCACAGCGAAGGCACCAGCATGGAGGTCTCGGATGACGGGACCGTCGCCTGGATTCAGGGTCGTCTGGAGATCTCGGTGCGCGCCATAACCGACCAGGAACTCAATCGACAGTTTCCGGCCTTTTCCGAAGACGGCCATGGTCCCTCTGACGAGCTGCCGACGAACGTCTTCACCTATGGCGACTGGGAGGACCCTCGAAGCAACCAGCCGCCCACAAGGTTTTCCGTATTCAAGATATCGGTCAAGAATTACGAGTATCCCAAGGTCAAGTTCGATTCTCTGACGCCGACAATCGAGGCGAGCAACGGTCGGGTCTACTTCCCGTGGGGGCAGTTTGATTTCGAGGAGTTCTTCCGGCGATTCTCGCTGGCCTACAACGGTCTGGGATATATGCGTTTCCGTGAACGTCTCTCGCTGCTCAAACTGGGGCTCTACCCGGACAACGACTTCTGCTTCTCCGGACAGGAGTTTGAAGGGTACATCGTCTTCGACAAGATGCACGACGACGTGGAGGATATCGTCTTTCGGATTCCCGCCGTCGGTATTCGTTACGACTATCGCGACCAGCCGCTGGAAACGGTGTCTCTGGCCTATAAGTTCGAGCGCGACCTCATCAAGGTCAGCCGGCGAGATCAGATCGCCAACGCCGAGTAACAGGGCACCGTCCGGAAGCCACACCGTAGAAACCCACTCGCCTCGCGGGGCTGCGAGACCTGAGTCCGACGAGACTTGAGTCTGACGAGGTCGCGCTCGAAGGCCTGTCGCTCCTTAACAGAGCACTAGCGACCAGCATGCGCATGCCCAGGGCTGTTCTCCGCCTGTCCTCCATCGCTCTCGCCGCAGCCATGCTGCTCACGGTGACCGTCCTTCCGCCGGAACGGGTGTCGAGTTGGATTGAGACGTGGGTCGGTTGGGAGCCGGTGGCGGAGCCACCCTCGCCGCCACCAGACCCCCAGGCTGTTGCCGTGGCCGAAGGCGTCTCACGGGAACGGCTGTATGAGCATGTCCGGTACCTCAGTACTGGCCCCTCCCGCGTCACCGGATATGCCGGAGCCCAACGAGCGGCCGAGTACATCGAGAACCAGTATCGCCAACTCGGCCTCGAGGACATCACCGTCGAGGGGTTTACGGTGCCAGTACCGTACGACCGCGGCGGCCGTATCGAGTTGGTTTCCGCAGAGGCCGCATCTGCCTCCATCGGGTTTCCGCTACACGCCCTCTGGCCCAATCACATACGCACACCAACGCTGCCCGAAGCAGGCGTCAGCGGGCGCCTGATAGATGGTGGTGGCGGCCGGCTGGAGGACCTCGACGGCAGTCCCCTCGAGGGCAGCGTCGTGCTGCTGGGGTTCGGCTCGGGAACGGGGTATCTGCGGGCCCGCATGCTGGGCGCGGCCGCTATCGTGTTCTATGACGACGGCCAGGTCACCCGCGCCGAAGCGGCACAGAAGTTTCTCCAGGTTCCCGTCGACATCCCGCGGTACTGGGTAGACGACCTCACCGCGAGGGCGCTGCAGACCGCCGCCGCACAGGGAGTTGCCCGAGTCCGGCTGTCGTCGCGCATGGACTGGATCGACGCCGAGGCACAGAGCATCTACGGCTGGCTGCGCGGCGATGGCGAGGCTATGCCCATGGGACAGCGGCAGAAGGAGCAGGTCTGGGGAGATCAGGTCATTCTGTTGCATGCTTACTACGACGCCATCTCCGTCGTGCCGGCCATCGCTCCCGGGGCTGAAAGCGCCACCGGCATCGCCGCCCAACTCGAACTCGCCCGCCTGCTGCAACAGGAGGGCACTCGCTACACGATTCTCTTCGTTGCCACGCCCGGCCACTTCCAGGGGCTGGCCGGCGTCAACGACTTCCTCTATCGCCATGCCCGTGTCAGCGATCACTTCGACGAAAGGATGCCAGCGGCGCAGCGTCTGCCTTTCCGTCTGTTCCTCGGTCTCGATCTGTCCAGCCACAGCACCGCCGTCGGTCCTTTCACGATGGGTACGTTCTACAACTCCACCTGGCAGACCGACGACTACCAGAAGAACCTGATGGCACACTACGCCGGTCGCTTCAAGCAGTACACCCGGCAGACCTTCGGTGAGGTGTCGAGGTATCAGGATGGCATTGCCCCACTGAAGAGGACCTGGAAGAACTACATGCCAGTACGCCTCGCTCTGGACAGCGAGGCGGCCATCTTCGTCGGTCACGAAGCTCTGACGATGGTCACACCCAATCAACTCAGGGCCCGCGTCGACACGCCGGTGGACCGGCTGGAGTATGTCGACTTCGACGGCTTGACGACGCAGGTCCGCACCCTGACCGGGTTGCTCTTCAAGGCGACGAGGGATCCCGGATTCTTCAACGACAGCAAGCTGATCCTGCGCGACCAGGGACACAGTCTCGAGGGCCATGTCTACTGGTTCGACCGGGATGTGAACTTCGCCGTGCCGAAGAAGCCCGTGCCGCAGGGCCTGGTCACCTACGTGCAGCCTGGACCCAACTCGGTGGGCGGTGTGCGCACGCTGATCACCACACGGACACGTCCACTGGACACGGTAGACGATCCGACGACGGAGAGTGTCGAGGATCCCGGCTGGTTTCGATTCGACATCGTCCGCAACCGTTTCACCAACCGCATCCAGGCCTTCCAACTGGACCGGGACGGGCGCATCGTGTCCGCCCCCGACATGGGAGAGGAGGGCAACGGGACCTATCCCATCGACGCCGGTTACGGTTGGTGGGAAAACAAGATGCTCGAGGTGGTTTTTCCGTGCGAAGCTCTCAGCTTTCTGGAGGTCGTCGATCCGCGCTACCTGAGCGCCCTCGACCGGATCCAGGTGCTGGGTGGAAACGATGCGCCGCCGCGTTCCTACAGCTGGTCCTACATCGACAACCAGAGTGTCAACGCCGAGCAGGTCGTGCAGGCCGGCGTCGTCTTCGGCGAGCCGGGCAAACCGGTGAAGATCCTCGCCGGACCCGGGATGTTCGGCCAGGGCGCGGCGCTGTCCTCCATTCGCTTCATGCTGACGAACGCAGATCCAGCTTTCTACGAGACCCCCCTGGATCCGGGGCAAGTCGAGCTGGAGACGGTGCAGCAGGCTCAGGGGCGCGGGTTTCCCGTCGATCACGGGATGATTTTCCGTCCGTCGCTGCAGGCGGCCCGCGACATGTGGATCGTCGACGACGCTCGCATGAAGCAGCTTGCCCGCTACGGGATCGTGCTCGAAGGACTCGAGTTTTTACATCAGCAGGCACACGAGGCGTTGACCCTGGCTCAGGCGCGTCTGGAGAACCACGACTATACCGGGTACTTCACCCATGTGCGCGAGGCCCTCGGGCTCGAGGCCCGGATCTATCCCGACGTACGCTCCACCGCCAACGATACCGTGCGCGCCGTCATCTTCTACTTCGCCCTGTTGCTTCCCTTCGCCTTCTTCTGTGAGCGGTTCTTCTTCGCCGCCTCCGAGGTCCGCAACCAGATCTTCGGCTTCGTCGGCATCTTCATCGGGGTCTTCCTTCTGCTGCGCTGGGTTCATCCCGCTTTCAAGCTGTCCGGTTCTCCCTACATCATTTTCCTGGCTTTCGTCATCCTCGCTCTCGGCGGCCTTGTCGTCGTCATCGTCGTCAGTCGTTTCATGGAATTGGTCCAGCGTCGTCGTGGGGCGGCATCCGGTATCCACGAGACCGATGTGGGCCGCCTGTCCGCCGGTTTCGCCGCGATTATTCTGGGTATCTCCAACCTGCGCAAGCGGCGTCTGCGTACCGGCCTGAACGCCATGACGCTGACCTTGCTGACGTTCTCCGTCGCCTCTTTCACCTCGGTGCAGAGCGGCATCTCCTTCTACCGACTACCCCGGGCGACGGAGCCGGTCTACGAGGGAGCACTCGTTCGCGACCGGGCGTGGTCGCCGATGCAGCCCTCCTCCCTGCGGTTCGTCGAGTCCGCCTTTGGCGACGAGGCTCTCGTCGTACCCCGTTCCTGGCAGCTGTCGCAGGTGCAGGCGGAGCGCGCATTCATCGAATTCGAAGCTCTCGACAGCGGCCGATCCGCCTTCGCCCACGGTCTGGTGGGCCTGGCAGCCGAGGAGCCCCGCGTTTCCGGCATCGACAGATTTCTCACGGCGGGCCGGTTCTTCCAGACGGGCGAGACGGATGTCATCATCCTGCCCGACATTCTGGCCACTGTTCTCGGGGTTACCGACCAGGATCTCGGGCGGTCGCAACTGCGACTCTACGGCCGGGATTACACCGTCATCGGTATCCTTGATTCAGAGGCGCTGCGCTCGCTGGTCGATCTCGATGGCGAGATACTGACGCCGGTGGATACCGTGACCGACGCCAGCAAACTCTCCTCACAGCGCAATCAGGATCCAAGATCCTCCGCGGCGACCGCCATCGAGAGCTTCAACCACCTGGAACCCGGGCAGACACTCTTCCTGCCGTATGAACGGGTGATGGAGATGGGTGGCAGGTTGTACTCGATTGCCCTGACGGAGTTTGAGGATCTCGAGTCGGTGCAAACGAGTATCGAGGATTTCATGTCCCGTGTGGCGCTGACGATCTTCGTCTCCGATGTCGACCGCGTCGTGGCCTACAGCTCGATCGGCTCTACCAGCGTCAGTGGCGCCGGGCAACTGTTCGTTCCCGTGCTGATCGCCGCTCTCATCGTTCTCAACACGATGATGGGATCCGTCTACGAGCGCTCCCGCGAGATCGGGGTCTACTCCGTCGTCGGACTGGCACCGAGCCATATCTCCATGCTGTTCCTGGCCGAGTCCACCGTCTTTGCGACGTTCGGCGGAGTTGCCGGGTATCTCCTGGGCCAGCTTTCGTACCTGGGGATGTTGACCTTTGACATCGCCGGCGTGACGCTGAACTACTCCTCTCTGTCAGCCGTGTGGTCGACGATGGTGGTCATCGTCACCGTCTATCTGTCGACCCTGTACCCTGCACGTATGGCCGCGGATCTGGCGGTGCCCGACGTGACCCGACAATGGCAGTTCCCCGATCCCGACGGCGACAGCTGGCGCTTCGATTTTCCCTTCACCGTGGCAGGCGCCGAGGTGCCGGCGATCTACGCCTACCTGAAGGTCGTCTTCGACGCCTATGGCGAGGGCTCCATCGGCGACTTCATCGCCCGCGATGTACAGGTGGAGATCGATGGCTCTGATGGAGATCCCGTCTACGATCTGAGAATGACCGCGTGGTTGGCGCCGTATGATCTCGGGATCAGTCAGGTCGTCCACCTGCGAGCTCTGTCCACCGGTGAACACAACATCTATCGCATCGAGATGGATCTGCAGCGTGTCAGCGGCGACGTGGCATCCTGGGTGCGGATGAACCGCAATTTCCTGACGGTTCTGCGCAAGCGCTTCCTGGTGTGGCGCACCTTGCCGGAGAGTCTGCGTGCCGAGTATCGCGAGCGCTCCCATGCCGTGCTCTCGGGAGAGGCCCTGGAGCTGGAGAGCGCATGACGGAACCCCGGCACACACCCGGAATCGACGACGGACCTCCCCCTTGGGGTCCAGGCGGTTACCGCATACCGTGGCGCGCCCTGATCCTGGGTCTGGCCATGGTGCTGACGATCAACATTGGCGCCCCGTACGCGATGTACATCATTCACTCATCGCAGTGGGCGATCTCCTATCTGCCCCTATCCGTCGTCTTCCTGTTCACGGCGCTGGTCTTCGTCAATGCCACCATCGTCAGCCTGGCCCATATTCGCGGACTGTCGCGTACCGAACTCAGCCTGATCTTCGTGATGGCCCTCGTCGGGGCCTCGATTCCGACATGGGGCACATCCACGTACCTCATCGCCGTTATTGCTGCACCTCAGTTCTTTGCCTCCGCCGAGAATGGCTGGCAGACGAAGGTCGTGGATTACATACAGAAATGGCTTGTGCCGCAAGATATGACCGCCCTGCGCTGGTTCTATAACGGCAAGCCGGCGGGGGAGCCGATCCCCTGGGAGGCCTGGGCGGTACCGCTCTTCTGGTGGATCAGTCTGGTGATGGCCGTCTTCTTTCTCTGCCATTGTCTGGTTGCCGCGTTGCGTCGCCAATGGGTGGAGTACGAACGTCTGCCGTTCCCGCTGATGGAGCTGCCCCGGCAGTTGATCGACACACCCGCGGATTCTCCGTGGCCGGCCTTTGTGCGCAAGCGCACCTTCTGGATCGGCATGGGCGTGCCCTTCTTCATCGTCATGTGGAACGTGATCACCTACTTCACGCCGGTGATTCCGCAGATTCCCACCGATCTCGGCGGCGCCGTGCGCCTGGGGCCCGCCTTTCCGGCAATCAACACCAACATCAACTTCGCCATCGTCGGCTTCACCTACTTCGTCCATCTCGACGTCAGCTTCAGCATCTGGTTCTTCACGCTGTTGACGATGATTCAGGAGGGACTGTTCAACCGTTTCGGCTACGCCATCGCCGGGCGTGACACCTACACCTTCGGACACCCGGGGATCGGCTGGCAGGGGTTCGGCGCCCTCACGGTGATGGTGATCAGCATGTTCTGGATGGCCCGCGGTCATCTGCACGCCATCTGGCGCAAGGCCTGGCACAATGATCCGGACGTCGATGACTCCCGGGAGATGATGTCCTATCGAACCATCGTCGTCGGCGGGGTGTTGTCGGCGCTGTACATCTGTCTGTGGATGTGGCGCTCGGGGATCTCACCTCTCGCCGTTGTGTTGTTCCTCGTGGCGACGGTCATCCTGTACACTGGAATCACGAGGGTGGTGATGGAGGGGGGTCTGTTGTTCTGCCGCGGACCTCTGGTGGGCCAGACGTTTGTCGGCTATGCCCTCGGGGGTCCGAACATGGCGGTGGAGAGCCACGTGGCCATGGGCCTGCACTACGGCTGGCACCACGAACTGAAGGGCTTCTTCATGGCGGCGTCGGCCAACAGCAGCAAGATCTCTGACCTGATGCGCATTCCCCGGCGTCCGCTCACCCTCTACATCATGGGTACCGCCCTCATCGCCGTGGTCGTGTCGATGGCCTTCACCCTCTACATGGGCTACAGCTACGGGGCCTACAACTACGGTGGCTGGATCTTCGGCGACGGGTCGCAGGTGCCCTACGTCGAGATCCTGCGCAAGAAGGCCACGTTCGGGCCCGACTACCAGCGTCTCGGGCACATGGGCCTCGGCGCCGTACTGATGAGCGCCCTGACCTTCATGCGCTATCGTTTCGCCTGGTGGCCGCTGCACCCCATCGGACTCCCGGTAGGCATCGCCTCCTACCCGGTGACGATCATCGTGTTCTCCGTGTTCGTCAGCTGGTTCTCAAAATGGGTCATCATGCGTGCTGGTGGCATCCGGCTCTATCGCAGTGCCCAGCCTTTCTTCATCGGCTTGATCCTCGGCTATTTCACGGCCATCGGTATCTCTTTCGTCGTCGATGTCATCTGGTTCCCGGGACAGGGGCATCCGCTCTATGGCAACTGACAACCCGTCGCGCGAGAGCCTGGGTCTGATCCCGGAAGACCTGACGTTCCAGCCCGGCTTCGACATGAAGACGGTCTACGCCGCGTTGTTCGTGGGTCTCGTCATGATGCCGGGTGCGATCTATCTCGGACTCGTCACCGGACAGTCGATGGCCGGCGGGGCCGAGTGGGTGACGATGATCCTGTTCATCGAGATCGCCAAGCGGTCCTTCGTGCAGATGCGGCCCCAACAGGTCATCATCCTCTACTGGGTCGCTGGCGGCCTGGTGACGATGGGAGGAAAGCTCGGTACAGGGGCCGAGTTCTTCGGCGGACCCTTCGGCGGTCTGATCTGGGACCAGTACCTGATTCAATCACCCCAGGCCGACGGCCTGCATCAGTACATCCCGACCTGGCTGGTCCCACCCCGCGGTTCACCCGCCCTGGAGAACCGCAGCTTCTGGCACCCGGACTGGATCAAGCCGATCGCGCTGTTGCTGTGTGTCATCGTCATGCAGAAGATCAACGGCCTGGCACTGGGGTACGTGCTGTTCCGTATCACCAACGACATCGAACGACTGCCCTATCCGCTGGCCGCCGTGCAGGCAGGGGGAGCCACGGCGCTGTCCGAGAGTTCACAGCAGCGGGAAGGCTGGCGCTGGGAGGTGTTCAGTGTTGGGGCCTTTATCGGTATTGTCTGGGGGATCCTCTATGTCGTGATCCCGACCCTGTCGGGGATCTTTCTGACCGAAACAGTGGAGTTGCTGCCCATCCCCTTCATCGATCTGACCGTATCGATGAAGGAGCTGATCCCAGCCGGTATCATGGGTGTGGGCACGGACCTGTTTCACCTGATGATCGGTTTCGTGCTGCCCTTCTGGATCGTCGTCGGCACCTTTGCCGCGTCCATGCTGGTGAATCTCGTGCTCAACCCGATCATGCACTTTGCCGGCATTCTGCATACATGGGAGCCGGGCATGTCAGCGATCCCGACGCAGATCGGCAACAGCTTCGACTTCTGGCTCAGCTTCACCATCGGCTCGGCGGTCCTGGTGGCCGTCATGGGATTCTGGATGGTGGGCAAGACCCTGTACGGACTGCGCGGGCAGCGACGAGAAAAGGATCCGCGGGAGGTCCCCAAGGACAGGGGAGACATTCCTATTCCGCTGGCCCTCGGCATCTGGGGCTTGAGCACGACCGGGTTCGTTGTCCTGGTGGCGGTTCTCGTCCCCGAATTTCCCTGGTGGATCACGGCTGCCTTCGGTTTCATCTGGACACCGATCTATTCCTACATCGGGGCCCGCATGATCGGCCTGACCGGTTCTCCTCAGGGCGTGTCCTTTCCCTACCTGCGTGAAGGTTCCTTCTACCTGTCCGGATATCAGGGCGCCGGCGTCTGGTTCGCCCCGATCCCGATCTTTCAATGGGGCTTCGAGGCGGCCGCCTTCAAACAGCTGGAGCTGACAAAGACGAAATTCGGCAGTATCGTGAAGCTTGCCGCGGTGACGATCATCATCATGTTCGTCTGCAGCTTCGTTTTCTGGTCCTTCATCTGGAAGCTCGGGCCCATCCCGTCGTCGGCCTATCCCTTCGTACAGAAATTCTGGCCCTTCCATGCCACGATGCAGGCCTTCTGGGCCAAGTCGACACTGCCCGAAGCCGCGGGCAACGCTCTGGTGGCGCAGATCATCCGCTGGGACTACATCGGTGCCGGCTTCCTCGGCAGTGCCGTCGTGCTGGCCGGACTGGCGCTCTTCAAGGCGCCCCTGGCCCTGTTCTACGGCTTCGTCGGCGGCATCGGCTACTGGCCCCACTTCGTCATCCTCAACTTCGCCGGGGCGCTGCTGGGGCGGTACTACTTCCAGCGTCGTTTCGGCGAAGACCGCTGGCGAGCCTACACCCCCATCTTGCTGGCGGGGTATTCCTGCGGCATGGGTCTGGTGGGCATGACCTCCATCTCCGTGGCCCTCATTTCGAAAGCTGTGTCCAGCATTGTCTTCTGACTGGAACCACACTCGTCGGTTGGTGTCTGCCGGAGTTCTCGGCCTGTGGGTGGTGTGCCTCACCGGCTGTACCGGTGCCGATACCGAATTCATCACCGCGGCGAAACAAGGCAAGATCGACGTGATCCGGTCGGGGCTGGCCAGCGGTCTTGCCGCCGACACGGCCGAACCCTCCGAGTATACCGCTCTGATGCGTGCCGCCGAGTGGGGTCGTCTCGATATCGCCCGGCTGTTGATCGAGTCCGGAGCCGACGTCAATCACAGGGCCCGAGACAACGTCTCACCGCTGACGCTGGCGGGCAGGAAAGACCGCGGCAACGTGGTCCGTCTGCTCCTCGACAAGGGGGCTGTGATACACGACAAGATCGGCGCCCCGGACGTGTTCCTCCTGTTCAGGTCCATAAGGAATGACACGACCGTCATGGCGCATCTGATCCGCGTCGGGGCAGCGATCGATGTCCGTGACGGCGAGAAGCAGATTCCACTGATGGACAAGACGAACGCCGGATACGCGGAAGCCGTCGACGTGCTGCTGCGCGCCGGCGCCGAGGTCGACGCCGTCGATACCCTCGGGCGATCTGCTCTGCATCGGGTGAGGGATCGCGCCGATATCGCTTCGCTGCTGCTCGAGGCCGGTGCCACGGTGGACAGACGGGACAAGCTCGGATTCACGCCGCTGTTGATCGCCGCCGAACGCGGGTACGCCGGGACGGCCCGTCGACTGCTGGCTGCCGGCGCCGATCCGAACGCTGCGGATGTGCGGGGTGAAAGAGCTCTGCACAAGGCTGTCGACAACAGCGAGGTCTTGCGCGAGATCCTGCGTGCAGGTCCAGAACTGGGTGTCGAGGACGACAGCGGTATGACGCCACTGATGATCGCCGCCTGGCGCGGGTATGCCGAAGTCGTCGAACAACTGCTGGCTGTCGGCTCGCCGACAGACGATCAGTCGACCGCAGGCGAGTCGGCGTTGACCCTGGCGGCCCGCCACGGTCACGATGGCGTGGTGGCAGTACTGCTCGAGGCTGGTTCGGCCGTCAAGTCGCGCAATGGACAAGGAGAATCCGCCCTGTGGCTTGCCGCCCCTCATGCTGCCGTCGTCGCCGAACTGCTGGCCGCTAGCGCGGACCCAGAAGTTGCAGACAGTGCCGGTCTGACGGTACTGATGCGGGCTGTCCAAGCCGATGCCGTGGTGTCAGCAGAGGCTCTCCTCGCTGCCGGCGCCAACCCTTCCAGGGCCGACGCCAAGGGCCGTACGCCGCTGCACGAGGCCAGGTCGGTGGCTCTGATCGATGCTCTGCTGGGCACCGGCGCCGCCGTCAATGCCGTCGACGACGCGGGCCGGTCCCCACTGTTGGAGCGCGCTCGCTGGGGAGCTGTGCAGGCGACGGAGCATCTGCTCAGCGCCGGGGCCGACCCCAACGTTGCCGACGTCGAGCAGCGCACGCCACTGGCGGTGGCGGCCGGTGCGGGGCATCGGCTCGTAGTAGAATTGCTGCTGGCCGCCGGAGCCAACCGGGACGCCGTGGACAGTGACGGGTTTACGGCCCTGGATCTGGCCCGCAGGCAGGGGCACCAGACCGTACTCGAGATTCTGCGAGACGCCCCTGTACCCTGACCCATCGTCGTCGCCGCGCAGCCTCCCGCCACGGGAGGCCTGGTCGGCAGGCTGAAACACGGTCGGCGAGATCTGCGATATTGACGGACATCTCGCCCGCGTTCATTTTATTAGGCTGTCCTGATCCCTCCTTCGAGGGCGATTATCGCCTGCTACCGAGCCCCGAACCCAGGATGCTGACCAGGCGATCGAGGACTCCGTTCGAGCAAAAAAACAAATGACAGCGCTATCATGATCATCGGAGATCCAGCAGTTCATCGTCGTCGGGGACCTTCTGCCATCCGGCTACCCTTCCTGGCGGTGGCGCGTCTTACTTTCATGACGCGAGTGCCGACAAGAGCCAGGACCGGCTCCCCGTGACCCCACGTTGTCACAGGAATACAGCAAGCGCGTTCTGCTGGTCCATCGCCCTGCTGATCTGGTTCGCCGCCGGTCCCGCAGCGGCGCAGCCGGCAGACGGCTACCGGCTTCTCGGCACCAGAGTTCTGGTCAACGCAGCTTCCCACTGGGAGGCCTGGGAGGCGCAGCCCGGTGTGCGCGTCATCGATGCCAGCGGTTCCGTCCGCCCGCGCCGACTGGTGGATCAGTTCAACGCGGCGACAAACGCCACCGAGTTCAGCTACTCGCTGCTGCAGGATCAGGAGATCGTCACCCAGGGCGGCATCAGTGCCGCCGGGACGAACCGGGACTCGGCTCTCTATCTGATCGACGGTGATTCGACGACCTTCTGGGAGCCAGACCGGGATGTCAGCCTCGACGATTGGTTTGCCGAAATCGATCTCGGTCGGGCACTCATCATCTCCCGTATCGAACTGCGGTTCGTCGATGAAGTGGTGGGCGATCCCTTCCTCCGGTTCCGAGTACTGATCTCGGACGGGCTGCCGAACTTCGACAACGAGAAGACCTTCTTCCGTGTCGGCCTGGTGAATCGGCCGAACAAGGACCAGCGCACCTTCAGCTTCGACATCGTGCCGCAACGGCCGGTGGCCGACGGTATCGAAGGCGAGATCGCTCAGTTCGTCCGCCTCGATGTTCTCGATACAGACGGGCCACGGGCAGAGGAGATCACGACGGCCCAGTACGACTCGCTGCCCGAGCCGGAGCGAGGCGCTGTCGACTACTTCCGGACCACGGCAAGCGGCAGAGAGCTGCATGTGTCCCAGGACGTCTGGGAGGGACTGCCCGTCGACCTGCGCGGCCCCATTCGGCGGTACCGTCACGAACGACCCCGTCTGGCCGAGGTAAAGGTCATCGCCCTCGGCGAGAACGTCGTGGGTGTGACCCAGCGCGACATCGTGCGCGATGCCGACGCCGGCGGCTTCGACTTCTTCCTTTTTCAGACCTTCACCGATGGGTTGTTCAGCTCCTGGTTTCCCATGCGGTCGTACGACGAGCTTCGTGACCGCAATCAGGTCCGTATCGACCTGCGGGCCCGCTACTGGCTGAACCGGCTCAAGCTGCTGGCGCCGCAGTCCCCTCCCCAGGTGTACCAGGTGCGTATCTCCGATGGCGCTCTGGATCCCAGCGGCGATCTCGTCTGGACGACGTTCCCCGAGAGGCGCAACCGGTCGGAGCACCAGCATGTGGAGGAGGCCTTCCCCACGCAGAAGGTTCGCTTCATTGAAGTGCGCCGTCTGGAGTTCTCCGGTGTCGAGCAGGAAGAGGGCAACCTGTCCGAGATCCAGGCCTACGGGGAGGGTTTCGTCTCCGACGTGGAGATGACCTCGCCGTTTATCCGTCTCGGCCAGCAGCGGATGATGACGGCCGTCGACTGGGACGGGGAAGCCCTCTCCGGTACCCGCGTCGAGATCACAACACGGGCAGGGGACGAGATTGTCCAGATTCCCCACTACTTCGCCATCACCGGTCGCGAGATCTCCAAGAATCTCTGGGAACGCATTCCGGAGAGTGTCCGTACCGAACCGGTCATCGAGGAAGTACCAGGGTCCGACTGGAGCAATTGGAGCGAACCGTACGTCACGCCCGGTGAGGCCTTCCGCTCGCCGACACCAAGCCGCAATGCGCTGGTTCGTGTGCGACTCATCTCCGACGAACCCCTGCGGGCTCCGGAGATCTCGTCGTTGCAGCTGCGCTTCCGGCCGCCCCTCGTCGACAAGGTCCTCGCCGAGGTGCATCCATCCTTCGGCGTCGAGCCCGGTATCATCCAGGAGTTCACCCTCTACTTCCGGCCGCAGTTCATCGGCGGCAACCCGGGGTTTGACTCGGTGCAACTGCGCTCGTCGTCGTCGGCACCGATGGAACCGGTACGGATCGTGCGCGGGTCGAACACAAGTGTTGACCTGGGCTTCGCACCCGTGCTGTGGGATGACGAAGAGGGCATCCGCAGGATCGAGTTGACCCTCGCTGAGGATGGTTTCGATCTGAGCTTTCCCGAGCCCATCGAATCGGCTACCGGAGGTGGACTCTACGCCATCACCTTCCGTACCCGCGTGTTTCTGCAGAGCACCACGTTTCGTCTCGGACTCGCCAGAGAGGGGATCCCTGGTGTCATGCAGGCCGTCAGTGAAGGTGATGCCACCGACGCTGTCTCCGGCGGCAGCCTGTCCGTGGTGTCGGACCTGGCGGGCGTACCCCTCCTCGATCGATTGTCGACCACGCCGAGGGTGATCACACCGAACGGCGACGGTATCAACGAGGAACTCACCATCGATCTGTCGGTGTTTCACGTCGAAGGTGAGAAGTTGCTCATCGTCGAGATGTTCGACCTTTCCGGCCGACGGGTACGTGATCTGACTCGGGTGCAGGCACATCCCTCGGGAGATCACACCTTCCTCTGGGATGGCCGCGACCAGTCGGGCAGACTGCTGCCGCCCGGTACCTATGTCGTACGCGCCGCCTTTGCTGCCGACGGTACGACGGGGACGATCTCGCGATCCCGGGTCGTTGGGCTGGTGTACTGATGCTGCGCGACGCCAGAATCGTCGTCGTCGCCGTCGTCCTGTCGGGGTTGATCACCGAGTCGATCGACGCCCAGGCGACCTACGACCGGGGCCTGCAGGCGGTCCGCTCCATCGGCATGGTTCCCGGATTCGAGATCGACAACGTGGCCCCCAGGGTGCGCAAGGTCCGGGGCGTGCAGCATCTGCCGGAAACCTGGATGACACAATGGTATGGTCAAGGCGAAGACTACAGTCGCCTGCCCTATCAGCGGTACGTCAACGCCCGTCTGGAGGGTCCGCTCGTCTACGATGCCTTCGGCAACAGCCTGGGCCGCAACTGGCACGTGTACAGCTGGAATCAGGAGCAACCGACGCCGCGCGGCAGTTTCATCGACAAGCGACGTCGATTCAACGCCGTCAGCGGTTCGCCGGGCAGTTCGGGATTCTCCTCCTATGACGGCTTCTTCGGCGCCCTCGTCATCGCCGGAGACGTCAGTGGCGGCTCTTCGTACCGGCTGACGATCGGCGATGCGATCTACTCGCACTTCACCCCGTTGACGCTTTACAAGCCGCGCTTCGACGGTATCCGTCTCGACTACGCCGCCTCTCGGGCCTCCGCGTCGCTCCTGATGTCCAGGCCCAGCGACCCGGATGACTTCGAACGCACGAACTCAACAACCATGCTCGCAGGACACGTAGAGGTGGAGCCACTGCCAGGCGCGACCTTCGGGGCGACCTACGTCAACGCCCACAATGTCCTGACGCAGATCGAGTTTGATGATGGCAATCCGCTGCACGGGACGCTGACGGCAAGTCACAACACGCCCCTGGAGACCATCTGGGTCCGTGTACGTGATGATTCACCAGGCAAGGGGGCCGAAGGTGTGAAACTCGCCGGTTTCGACATCGTTCTCGTCGACACGGTGGGCCGGGAAATCCGCGGTGAAGATATCGGCTTCGCGCCGACCGTCACCGGGGGCCGCGCCGAGGCAGGCCGTCTCGTCGCCCAGAATGAGGATGGCATCGTCCTCCAGTACGATCTGCAGGGCCTCGATGACAGCCTGCGGACGGGAGCGATCACGCAGGTGCGGGTCGATGTGTCGGTGGCCAATGACTACCGCGTCGAGGTCGCCTCGAATCTCCAGACCGACAGTGAGGACTTCAACCCGGAGATCGTCTACCTGCCAGTGGCACGTTCGCCACGCAATGTCCAGGACAACAGCAACAGCCGCATCGTCAGCGTCGACTACGGCCTGCCCACGGGTACCGACATCCTCGGTCTGGATGCCAGCTTTGTTACAGAACAGCTCTCGACGCAGGGAGAGCTGGCGGTGAATCGCCGTTTCCGGCAGTATCCAAACCCGGCCGTGGAGCGCCATCACGAGGTGACGGATCGGGCCATCGCCGGTTACGGCCAGGCCCTGTGGCAATGGCAGCCGCTGATCCTCTACGGCGAGTTCTTCTCTATCGATGATGACTACACGACGAACTATTGGTTGACCGACTCCCGGGGGCGCATGGCCTTCAAGAATCCCATCCCTCAGGTGTTCGAGTTCGTCGACGATGATGATGACTACGATGCCACTCCCGAGTGGCAGCGACCTTTTCACCGCTCTGACAACACCGTCTGGCCCGGCTTCGATGAAAACCGGGACTTCGTCAACGACCACAATCAGAACCGGAATCTCACGCCGGACTACGAGGAGCCCTTCCTGCGGTACGCCTCCGATCGACCCGAATTCCTCTTCGGCTACGACCTGAATCACAACGGCGTCATCGACCGCTTCGAGAACGACGACCTGCCCGACTATCCGTACAAGGCCGACCACCGAGGCTACAACAGTTACGCCACCGTCGAGCTAGGCGCCGACGCCGAATGGACGGCGGGCCGGCAGAACATGTGGCTTCTCGCCGGGGACGGAAAGACACAGTCCTGGTACTCGACTCTGCAGTGGGCGGCCGATTCTCCCCGCCATCGACCCCGCCTGTTCCTTTCCGGGACGCTGGTCGAGGATGATATAGCCGATGATCTGATCCTGTGGACGCAACCACGGGACGCACCCGGCCGGATGCAGGACGTGCGTGATCCGCTGGCTGCACTCAACACCTGGAAAGCGACGCTGTACGCCGACCTGGACAGCCGTTTCGGCAATGGTCTGCGCTTCTACCACCGTGCCAAGTGGGACGTGGTGCATCAGCGTGACGCCGATGGCGAGGTCATCGCCCGCGAGGGGCGAAAGGGCTCGGGTTTTGTCGGCATCGTCAACAAGGCGGAATGGGTCATCCCCGCTGGCCTGTCCTATTTCGAGCCGCGGTTCAAAAGTGCCTTCCGCCGCATCACACCGTACTCGAGGCGCCTGCCGGAGGCCACGGTCCTCGAAGAGACCCTCTTTCTGCTGTGGACACAGCCGGTCTTCGCCGAGAGCATCGGCGTCAACTACTTCCCGCGGTACGGTCGTGGCATCTTCGACAGTCAGATGCAGTTCGGCATCGAGGCGTCCCGGCTGTGGATGCTGGACGGCCGGTTGATCGAAGCAGATGAGGGTTTCTCCTCGATCTCCGTCGTCGCCCAGCTGACCAATCGCTCCGCGTATCAGGGGTACACACTGATCACGCGTCTGGGAGTGTTGGTGAGCGAACGAAACTTCGAGACAACACCAGACCAACGCTCGAGTCAGTTCTTCCTCAGCGTCAATGCCGGGCTGCGATGAGAATCCCGCTGCTCATCCTCTGCCTCGTCGCTTCTCTCGCCGCCCAGCCGGCCCGCACCTTCGTCCTCGGAGACCGGCTGCGCACCTGGGAAAGTGGCGGCCGGGGGGAGGATGCGCTCATCATCGAGCGAAAGTTCCCGGCCCTGATCGATACCACCAATACACCGGGCAATGCCATCGACTTCGACCTGCGCAGCGGTTGGATCACTCCCCTGTTCTTTGATCCCGAGGTCAACATCGCCAGCCGCGTCCTCGCGGGTGGTTCGATCACGGCGCCGAATGCGGGACGTGGCAATGAGGATCAGCTCGAGGGTACCGTGAATGGTGACCACCTCGTCGCTTTTCTGCGCAAGCCGACCTTCTTCGAACCGAACGTGACGATCCGTGGCGTGCGGGTCATCCTCGACTTCAGTCCACCCGTTGGTGTGCACAGGGTACGTTTCTACCCGCGGAACACGATTGTCGAGACCCCCTCGACACCGTTCCAGACCGACTTTCTGCGAGGGTATGAGCTCTTCCTGAACATCACTCGGGAGAGCGCCAGTGCGCCGGACATACTCGTGTCCCGCAGCACCGAAAACGAGGAGCCTGTCGTCGACATCGATACACCCGATCAATACGCCCGTTTCGTCACCGTCAAGACGTTGTCCGACACACCCTTCGAAATCGATGAGATCGAGGTGTACGGCACCGGCTTTCTGCAGGAGGCAAGATATGTGTCCGACGTCATCGACCTGAGGTCTCCAGCCACCATCGGCCCCGTCGACTGGATCGCCGATATCATCGGCAATCCATTGGCATCCAGTCTGTCGGTTCGGATACGCACCGGAGTCCATCCTCTGACCATTCGCTTCTTCCGTTCGATCTACGATGGACTGATCAAGGTCGGCGAGGAGGAGGTACCCCCTGAGGACTACTGGTTCCTGGAGCCGGGCAATCGTCCTCCCATCGAGGAGGATCAGCTCGACTGGAGCCCGTGGACGCCGCTGCGAAACGGTCAGTTGATCCAGGCACCCAATCCCCGACAGTACGTGCAGTTCCGCCTCGACTTCGACGCGGAACTGTTCGATGCACGTGCCGTCGATGAGCTGACCTTCGATTACCTGCAGCCCCCGATCGCGGATGGTCTGGTTGCCGAGGTCTTTCCCCGGCTGGCACAGGCCGAAGAGCCGGCGACCTTCCGCTACGCCGTGCTGCTGCAGTCCGACGGCGACATCCGGGGGTTCGACCGACTGGAGGTCGACACAAACGTCGAGGTCACCAGCATACGTGAGGTCACACTGAACGGAGAGCCCCTGGAGTACGACATCGATTTCATCGAGCCGCTGACGTTCGGTCTGCGCCTTCCCCTGATACGGGCCGATCGAAGTGTGCTGGAGTTCACCTTTGATCTGCCCATCTTCCGCTTCGGTACGACCTTCTCCGGGCGTGCCTACCACAGCGAGTCACCGGCGGTGCCACAGGCCCTGCGGCCGGGGGATGCCACCGTCTTCGGGCCTGCCGATTTTCCCGAGCTGTCGGGTCTGTCCGTGGCGGTGCCGAAGGACCAGATCGGCACCCTGGTGGGTGAGATTCAGCTCGACAGCCGCGTGTTCACGCCGAACGGAGATGGCATTCACGACGAGTGGCGCGTGTTCTTCAACCTGCTGCAGCTGACGCGACCTACGCCCGTGACTTTGCAGCTGTACGATCTGTCGGGTCGACGGGTGACAACCGTGTTCGATGAGGAACGAGGCATCGGCCCGGTGGAGCTCGCCTGGGACGGCGTCACAGATACCGGCAAGCGGTTGCTGCCGGGCAACTACATCTGGGTTCTGGCGGTGCACGCCGATGCCTTCACAGAGCGTCACCGGGGTGTTGTAGGGGTGGCCTTCTGATGCGACGACAACGCTGGTTGGTACACCTGCTGGCATGCTGTTGCCTGCAAGCAGTTACAGCGGGGGCTCAGGAGCACAGCGCCCGCCTGGGCGACATCAAACGCGGCGGCCGAGTCAGTTTTGAACCCACCGGTCCCGGTGTGTTGTTCGACGCCCTGGATCCGGTCGTACGCAAGTGGTACATCCCCCAGGAGCTGTTCGCCGAATACGGTTGGCGGCAGCGTGAGTACGCCAACTACGCCCGTGACAACTATCAGCGGTACGTGTCGACGGCGCGGGAAGGAAACTACTTCTACGATGTGTATGGGAATTTCCTCACCCGCGGCTGGCTGATCCTCGACTGGCGGCAGCAGAACCCGCAGCCCTTCGGCAGTACCCTGTTCAAGGATGGTCGCTTCGGCGGCTGGTTCAACAACGTCGTCGTCGCCTCCGACCACAAAGGCCAGTACCACTACGCCATCACCTTCGGCAATGAAATCCGCACGACGCTGACGCCGATGACGTTCTCCAAGCCGAACTTCAACGGTGTGCAGCTCGACTTCGCCTCGGACAAGCATCAGGCGACGGTGATCATGTCGCGGATCAGCGAGCCCAACTTCTTCGTCGGCGTCAGCTCCGAATTCCAAGAGGCGCGTACCAACAACACGAATCTGATGGGGGGGCGTGTGGTTGTGCAGCTGGGCGACTTCGTCAAGCTCGGCGGCACCCTGGTCAACGCCCACCACGCCTACACCCAGTCGGAGGCTTTCTCCGGGAACATCCTGCAGGGCAACCTTACGGGGATTCAGCGAACCGGCAACGTGCAGCGCATCGAAGTTCGCATCCGCGATGATTCTCCCGAGGACGGCGAGGCGGGTGGCGCCCTGTTTGCCAGCGACATCGTCATCACAGATCTGGAGGGCAACCAGGTCCGCGGCAGTGAGATCGGCTTCCGGCCAGTTATCGAAGGCGGCTTTCAGCAGGGCGGGTTTCTGGCGGCAGACGGTTTTGAAGTGATCAATCTCAGCTTCGACTTCCTCGACCGCACGTACTCCGGACCGGACCCGTCGGATATCCGCCGAGTCCAACTCGAACTGGTTCTGGCCAATGACTATCTCGTGGAGGTCGTCTCCGACCGGCAGGTCAACTTCCGTTCGTCCCGTGTGTTTCTGCCGGTGGCGCGCGCCACCGGCAACGTCAAGGACAGCTCCAACCAGCGTGTGCTGGCCTTTGACTACGGCCTGCCGACGGCGAATCAGATCGCCGGCATGACCCTGGAGCTGACCGATCTGGCCGGCCTCGACGGCTATCTCGAGATGGACCGGAATACGAGGAGTCAGCAGTACCCCAACCGCAATCTGGACGAGCATGCCATCTCCAGCGTCCACGCCGATGCGCTCCTGCTGAACCTGTCCAAGGTGGCCGATCCCTTCTTCGCCCACCTGGAAGCTTTCGACGTCGATGCCGACTATACGACGAACTTCACCACCGTCGACAACAACAACATCGTCGACTATGGGCGCTCCAGTCAGACCTACGAATTCGTCGACGACAACGACGACCAGGACCGTCTTCCCGACTGGTCGCGCAAGGGTCGCACGACGGAGGACTTCGAGGTATTTCCGGGGTGGGACGAGAACAACGACTTCGTCTCCGACTTCAACCAGAACGACAGCGACGTCAGCCCCAACCTGATTCCGGACTACGAGGAACCCTTCCTGCGCTTCCATGTAGATCGCCCCGAGTTTCTCTACGGCGTCGACATGAACCACAACGGCTGGATCGACCGTTTCGAGAATGACCAGTCGGCCGACTACCCGTACAAGCCGGACCGTCGCGGCTACAATCTCTATGCTGGCGCCAATGTGACTCCAGATCTGCGCCTGTCTGCAGGGCGATTGCGCATGGAGCAGATCACGGACGACCGTCAGAACGATGCTGACTACTTGCTGGTCACCTACGATGGCCGCTGGCCGACGCTTCGCCTGAAGCTGTTTCAGGATCTGAGCAAGGTGCGAGACAACATCAGCGACAACCTGGTGCAGTGGCTGCAGCCGCCGAATTCGGCGGGAGAGCTGATTCCGGTGACCGATCCTCTGCCGGCGCCGGACACGTGGGTCAACACGACGTGGATCGGGGCACAGCTGAAATGGCGCTGGGACCTGCGCCTGCACACGACACTGAAGTGGCAACTGTTTCATCAACTGCTCGACGACGACGAACTGTTCCTGTCGGGACTGCGCGACCGGTCTTCGTTCCTTGGCCACATCACCCGTGTGGACGCGCCACTGCAACTGTGGCGCGTTGCCCTGACACCCGGTTTGAAGACGGAATACCGCAACCAGGTACCGAGCCGGCGTGACGCCTCGCGGCGTGAGGAATTCAGCCGCATTCTCATGTTGATCGGCCGACTCCCCGTGATGCGGCAGAGCCACCTCGAGATCGGTGTGGAGCGCCACGTGTTCTCCCAACTGCGCTCGCCCACACCACCCGGTGCCGAGGACAGCTTTGGCGAGACGACGACGATCGTGCAACTGTCCAACGCGTCCGACTACCAGGGATATCGCCTGACCACACAGCTCGGGTTTGACGTGACCCGCCGTCATTTCGAAGTCGAGGGTACGCGAACCCGCACCCGCGGCTTCATCGTCGTCTACGCCGGGGTTTCCAGGTGAGATTCGGCGGCCTGCATCTTGCGGGACTCGTGCTCACTCTCGGCGTCGCGGCGTGTTCCCACGACGTCGGAGTCGTCGATGCGCCCGCAGAAGCTGACGTCGTCGAGCATTCCGCCTTCGCCGACGGGGCCCTGGAGAGGGCGGTACGCACGGCGATCAACCGGCCGGTGGGTGAGTTGTCGGCCGAGGAACTGTCTGCCCTGACCGGCCTGCATGCCGTCGCAGTTGGCGTTGGCTCTCTGAGCGGACTCGAGAGGCTCACCGGGTTGCGGGAGTTATTTCTTGCCCGCAACGAGATCGATGATCTGACACCCCTCGCCGGTCTGACCGACCTGCGCGTCCTCGACCTGTCAGGCAATGGACTTGCCGACGCGGAGCCACTGACGGAGCTGTCACGACTCACGCATCTCAATCTGGACGCCAATCGAATCACCGATCTTTCACCCCTGTCAGGCATGCGCCGACTGCGCGTGCTGGCTCTCGATGACAACCAGGTCCGTCGGCTCGACCCGATCTTGAGTCTCCCATCCCTCGAGAGCGTTGAGCTGTCCGGCAACCCTCTCAGGGATACGGAGCAGTTGCTGAGGCTAACTGCTGGTGGCGCGCGCGTGACATTTCACGTGCCCGCCATCGCCTTTGAAGACCCCCAGGTAGAGGACGCCATCCGCCGGGCTCTGGGCAACCATGTCGGCGATCTGACGCCGGACCTGCTGCGTCAGGTGACGGTGTTGCGCCTTTCGAGCTCGGTGCGAAGCCTGCAGGGAATGGAGCGCCTGGAGGAGCTTGAGCAGCTAACGGTCACCGGCACCCCGAGAAACTCGTTCGCCGTCGATCTGACACCGATTTCTGGACTGCTGAGCCTGCGCAGCCTGGCCATCATCAGCCGTGGGATCGTAGATCTGTCGCCCCTTCGGAACCTGCGACTGCTGCAGCTGTTGAACCTGTCGAACAACCGGATCACGGATCTGGATCCTCTGTCGGGCATGCTCTTTCTGCGTGAGCTCAACCTGACGGGCAATGCCGTTGCCAACCTGGCGCCTCTCCGTGGCCTGACGAACATGGAGGCGCTTCTCGTCAGTAAGAACCAGATCGACAACCTGTTCACGCTGAACCGGATGTTCCGGCTGCGGGTTCTGCGGTTCTCCGCCAACGGTGTCTCCAACCTGCTGCCGTTGTTGCCCCTGACCTCTCTCGAGGAGCTGGATTTCTCCGACAACGAAGTGGAGAGCCTGCAGCCGCTGATCGGCCTGAGCCAACTCACGCGGCTGTTCGCCGAGCAGAACCAGATCTCGGATCTGACGCCGGTGGCTCGCCTGACATCGCTCATCCGCCTGCGGCTCACGGGGAATCTTGTGACCGATCTGGCGCCGCTGTTCGGTCTGAGCCGGCTGCGCAGCGCGCTCATGCGGGACAATCCCCTGAGCGACGAGGCCATCGCCGAGCAGGTCCCCGCCCTCGACGAGTTGGGGATCTCGGTGACCTTCTGATGGGATCCGTACCCGCATTCGCCGCAGTTCTACTGGTCGTCGGTCTGATGTGGCCTCGATGCGGTTTCGCCTCCGAGCGCCTCGTGGTGGGTACAGGTGGCGCGCCCTGGACAGACGTGGCGGACTCGACGGCGTTCCTGGTGGTCACACCGGACTCGGTATTTCTGCCGGCCGTGCGGCCTGGCGAGAACCTGGCATCCGGAGCGGTGCGCCGGGGGGGGGGTATCTTCGCCGTTGTCGGGTTGGACGAAGAGGGCGTCGAGCCTGACAGCGTTTCGGTGCCCGCGCTGGCCTGGATGATCGACGGCGACGGCAACACAGCCTACAACCCTGACGAGGCCGGCATGCCCCGCGGCACGGCGGTGATCATCGATCTGGGGGGCACTTTTGCTATTGATCGCGTGCGTGTTTTTCCTCGCCTCGACAGCCAGCATCAGGATCTGTTTCCCCAGGCCTACGATCTCGAGATCGCCGCACCCACCGTCCCGCTGCTGCGGTTCTTCCAATACCTCAACGAACGCTTCACGGCGCTGATGAGAGCCACACCGACTCTCCCCAACGAACGCAGCATCATCGACTGGCCCGGGCTGCGCCAGGTCAGCGGCGAGCGTGTGGCGCGCTACCTGCGATGGGAGACACCGGATGATCTGCCCTGGGAGGTGGCCGAACTGGAAGTCTCCGCCGCCGGAACATCACCCGGTGGTGAGATCGCTTCGTTCCCTATGTTGGGAACCGGCACGTCGGTGTGGGGGCGAGTCCTGATCGACGGCCGCAACCCGGAGGGTCTGCCCATCATCCTGCAGACACGCACAGGACCCGACGACGAGCCGCTACACTACTTTGTCGATGTCGGTCCGGTGCGCCGGCAGGTGACGCGTGCCGTCTGGGAGAACATCGAGCAGATCCGCGATTCCGCCGGCACGCAGGGACCGGTGGTCCCCAATCCTGAGTGGAGCTCGTGGCAGACCGTGGTGGGGGGAACCATCCTTTCGCCGGGACCGAATCGCTTCATACAATTCAGGTTAAAGCTGCTACAGCCTGGCACGACGGTGAGTCAGATGGTGTTCGAGTACGCCACGCGTCCGATCGCCGACAAGCTGCTGGCGGAGATCGATCCTCGTGAGGCTGAACCCGGGCAGGAGACGGCCTTCAGCCTGGCCATGGAGATGCGCGCCGTTCGCGAGCCGTTTCGGACGGACTCGGGGTTTCGTTTTCTCGACATCGCCACGTCGGCACAGATCATCGACGTCGACTCGGTGCTGGTCGATGACGTGCCCGTCGTCTTCACCCAGGACCTGACCGACAGCGGCCTCCGCCTGGTTCTGTGGCGCCGGGTGTTTCTCGACGGCAGCTTCCTGAGTCTGCATTTCAGAGCGCGGGTGTTCGCCGATGCCACCCGCTTCGACGTGCAGTTTACCGACCGTCGGTACTCTACCGGCGAGCCCCTGGAGGAAGTCAACCAGTTTGCCGCCGAGGGGGACGCTGATCCCTTCACCGTTGGCGCCGAGCTCGAGGTGCGTCTCAAGGACAGCCAGAACACGTCCATCGTTGGTGAGCTGGTGCCACCCACGGCGGTGATTACACCGAACGATGACGGCATCAACGACGTACTGAGTCTTCCATTCTCGCTCTTCAAGCTGACTCGTGAAGCGCCGGTATTCGTCGAGATCTTCGAGTTGTCAGGTAGGCCGGTCCGTCGGGGACTGGCCCGATCTGCCAGCGGCCGCATGATCCGGGTCTGGGACGGCACGCACCCGTCGGGTGATCTGGTGCGTCCGGGGGTCTACCTCTTTCGCGTACGCGTCGATGCCGATGCCGGGCAAGTGGAGCGCACCGGCGTCGTCGGCGTCGTCTACTGAATCACCGGTCAGCGCAACTCCTGTAAACGGGCTCTGGCGATCATTGCTCTTTCCCTTTCCTGACCGGTGTCTCGGGCCAGTTCGAGGTATCTCTCCCAGGCGGCTGGCGCCGCATCCGGGTCGAGGCGCTCATAGACATTGGCCAGGTGGAACTGCCACACCGGCTCATCCGGTTCCAGGCTGACAGCGGTCTCAGCCGCTTTGAGAGCCGCGCCGAGTACACCCAGGGTCAGGTACGTGTTGCCAAGGGAGGCGTGCAGCTCGGCGTTGCGCGGATGCAAGCCGACTCCCTCAGTATAGATGCGCCGGGCTTCAGAAAGACGGTTCTGATGTACAAGCAGTCCGCCGAGCTTGACGGCGGCATCCCCCGAATCGTCTACCAGAAGCGCCTCGCGGAAAGCCATCTCTGCTTCGTCAAGCCGCCCCATGCCGCTCAACACGATCCCGGCGCTGACGCGGGGTGCCGCCGCGTCCGGCAGGAGCCGGCGAAGTCGCGCGAAGACGGCGAGGGCCTCGGGACCTCGGCCGAGCTCGGTGAGGATCCGCCCCTCGTACCGCACTGCCGCTGTGAGGGACGAGTCGGCTCTCTGCGCCGCCCGGAAAGAGGCGAGGGCGACCTCCGTCTGTCCGCTGCCATAGGCGAGGCGCCCGACCTCGTACTGCAGATCCGCGTCCGGATGGCGTTCCAGTCCCGACCGTAACACGGCCTCCGCCGCCTCGCGTCGGCCCACCTGCACGTAGGCCGCTGCCAGCTCGACCCGGATCCCCGTGTCATCGGGAGCCAGCTCGAGAGCCTTCCGGTAGAGCAGCAGGGCCTCGTCAGGTCGCTCGAGGCGGGACAACACACGAGCGAGGTGGTAGAGGATGTCAGGCTGGCCGGCGTCCATCTGCAGTGAGGCGCGATAGGTGGCCTCGGCTGATCGCAGGTGTTGCGCCTCGTGCCCGAGGGCCTGGTATGTATGACCAAGCCGGTTGTATACCGCCGACTTCAGTTCGGTTTCCGGGTTGCGTCGAAGAGCGTCCTGGAAAGCCCGCAGGGCGCCACTGAACCGGCCCTGGGCGGCCAACGCCCGTCCCAGACCTGCATACGGCCGGGGATCGTCGGGCAGCAGCTGAACCAGGTCCCGGAAGTGGACGGTGGCTCGTCCGAAGGAGCCTCGAGCGGTGTGCAGTGCACCCAGGCTCTGCGCGGCGGCGACCAGCGAGCTGTCCATCGCCAGGGCCTGCTCTTCACAGTAGATGGCTGCCAGCAGTGTGGCCGTTGGCAATCCCCTGAGAGGGCCGCCTCCCGCATCATCGAGGATCCTGCCGGCGCGCTGATGCCACTCGACGGCGTCGGGACCCGAGAGGCAGCCACTGCAGGTCATCCAGCCGACCAGCAGCACGAGGACGGGTCGCCGGCTCCTCATCGGATGGTCTGCCCCTCGGTCAGAGTGTAGTACCGGTCAGCCTCCAACGAGGAGTACCGATCGGTGCCGCCACCAGGCCAGACGACTTCGATGGTGTCGATCCGTGAATGCGAGGCGAGACCGAATTCGGCAGTCAAAGAGTTGGAGCAGCCGAAGCTATACCCGGAGGCCACCTCGGCGTGCTGTCTCAGGTCGCCCGCCGTCACCTGGATGCGGGCGCCGATGCCGTCCCGGTTGCTGGCAACACCCACAAGATGGATGGCCACCCAATGGTTGCCGAAGCCTTCGTTGCGGTAGAAAGCGTTGTGCCACTGATCGCCGGGTTGAGCTCCTCCCACGGGAACGTACAGATCCAGGTCGCCGTCCCTGTCGTAGTCTGCAAAGGTGACACCGTGTGACTTGCCAGCGTGTCCGAGCCCGGCTGCCTCCGTGGCGTCGACGAAGCCGCCCGAGCCGTCATTGAGGTAGAAGGTGTCCGGGTCGCGGCGCCCCATGGCGGGGCCCCCGTTGCCGAGATAGAGATCGACCCAGCCGTCGTTGTCGACGTCGGCTGGCACGCCGCTCATCGTTCCCAGAGCGCGCAGCAGGCCGGCCTCCGCCGTCACGTCGCTGAAGCGGCCATCGCCATCATTGTGATAGAGGATTGGCCGATCACGAGGACTGGTGGCCCGGCCGGCGACCCGGTCGGCGAGCACGACATCATACTGACTCCAGTTGGCGACGAAGATGTCGAGTCGACCGTCGTTGTCATAGTCCAGCATGAAGGTGATGAAGCCGTCGATCTGTTCGGCGCCGACGCCGGCGTCACTCGTGGCGTCAACAAACATGAGGCCGCCGTCGTTGCGGAACAGCTGGTTCGGCTCGGTGAAATTGCACACGTAAAGATCGGCGTCACCATCCTCGTCGAGATCACCGAAGGCGGCGCTCAGGCTCTGCGATCTGCTGTCGACGCCAGCCGCTGCAGCAACGTCCGTGAAGCGACCCGTCCCATCACTGTGGTAGAGCACGTTCGTCGAGTCGCCGGTAGCACCGGTGCCGTTGGCAACATAGATATCGAGCCAGCCGTCCTGGTCGATGTCACTCCAGGCAGCGCAGAAACTGGAGCCGGGATCGCCGACACCGGCAACCGCCGTGACATCGTCGAAGGTGGCATCTCCCCGATTGCTGAACAGATGATTCGGTCCGCCACCAAACCAGCCATCACGGGTGACGTAGAGATCGGCATCGCCATCGTTGTCGTAGTCGGCCGTCTGCACGCCGATGCCGCCATCCGGCAGGACCAGGCCGGCCGCTTCAGTGCGATCGGTAAAGCGGTCACCATCGTTTCGATAGTAGGCCAGTTGGGGATGTCCGAGGACGGCCAGGTCGAGATCACCGTCGTCGTCAAAGTCGGCCCATGCGGAACTGCGGCCGCCGTCCATCTTGTCGATGCCGAGGGGGGCTGCCATCTCCACGAAGTGACCGGAAAGGTGCTCGCCACGGGTGATGTTGTCGGAGAACCCGTCCTCCTCACGATGGGGACGGCCAAGCCGCAGGCGAGTTTGCTCGAGGTGCCAGCGGAGTTCAAGGATCTCCGGATGGAGTGCTACGGCCCGGACGAGGAACGACTCGGCCTCTCGATCGTCTTCACGCCAGATCGCGGTGATCGCGGACTGGTACAGGGCCTCATAGCCTGTGGAATCCGTGGCCAGAGCGCCGTGGAAGTGTTCCCGGGCCTCGTCGTACCGCCCATCTTCGAGAGCCTCACGCCCACGACCCAGGTAGGTCTCCAGGATCAGTTCGCGGGCAGCCGACAACCCGGGATCGAGCTCGAGGGCCCTGTGCAGGCGGCTGATGCCGCGCGTGATGCGGCCCTGGACCAGTTCCACCCGTCCCAGTTGCCAGTGGCCTTCTGCCGCCTGTGCGTCCAGTAGGATGCAGCGCTCGAACTCGCGCTGGGCCTCGCGCAGACGGTACCGCTCGAGCAGATCGAGACCTCGACGGTAGGCAGCCTCAAAACCGGTCGAATGCCGCACGGAGGTCCCGGGCAGCGACGGTTCGCAGGCAACGAACCCAATGACTGCGACCAAGAGAAGCGGGACACGTCTGAGGAGAGATGGAGACCGCACGGTGACTGACGCCAACTTTCGGGAAGGGGGGGCACTAGGTAGATTTTCCGCCATGAATTTACACTTTGCGAGAGGGTCGGTCGATGCCACGGGAGGCATTCGCTGGTGGCTCCTGCCCCTGTTGATACTGCAGCAGGGGCTGGTTCACGCCGCCACTCCCGTCTTTACCGATGTCACCGTCGAATCAGGGATCGACTTCGTCCACACCAACGGAGCCGGTGGCCAGAAGTACGTCATCGAGACCGTCGGACCCGGGGCGGCGTTCTTCGATTACGATGCCGACGGCGATCTTGATGTGTACCTGCTCAATGGCGCGCCTACGGGACCTGAGGCGGAACCGGCCGCAGATACCGTCAACCGCCTGTATGACAACAACGGTGCCGGCAGCTTCGGCGACGCCACAGCCCACAGCGGCCTGGACGACGACGGGTATGGCATGGGCAGTTGTGCCGCCGATGCCGACAACGACGGTGATGTCGACGTGTACGTCACCAATTTCGGCCCCAACCGCTACTACGAGAACGACCTGGGGAAAGGTCGGTTTGCCGATCGTCCGTCGTCGGCTACCGTGGCTGGCAGTGCCTTTTCCACCAGCTGTGCTTTCGCCGATGTCGACGCCGACGGTTTCGTCGATCTCTACGTCGCGGACTACCACGACTTTTCCTACAGCAACCACAGACTGTGTGCTGAGGGAGGCAGTGGTCTGCAGCTGTACTGTGGGCCGGAGTCGTTTGACGGGGTGCGGGACCATCTGTTCCGCAATCAGGGAGACGGTACCTTCCGCGACGAGACAGAGGAGCGCGGACTGCTGAGCACAGCCGGCAAGGAGCTGGGTGTCATCTTCGGCGACCTCGATCTCGATGGCGACACCGATCTGTACCTGGCCAACGACAAGACGCTCAACTTCCTCTACCTCAACGACGGCAGTGGACACTTCACTGAAACCGGACTGCTCGCCGGTGCTGCCTACAACGAGGACGGCGATGTCGAGGCGGGTATGGGCGTCCATCTGGCCGACTACGATGGCGACCTGCTTCCCGATCTTCTGGTCACCAATTTTCAGTGGGAGACGAACACTCTGTACCGCAACATCGGGGGGGCAGCGTTCCTGGACGAAACCTTCAATGCCGGCTTCGGCAAAAGCAGTATCCCCTTCCTCAGCTGGGGCACACAGCTGTTCGACGTTGACAACGACGGTGACCGCGACGCCTTCATCGCCAGCGGTCATCTCGAGAGTGATGTCGAGATCTACGAGAACACCACGTTTGCGCAGCGCAACCAGTTGTTTCTCAATGACGGCAGCGGCCGGTATGAGGAGTTCGTGCCCCTCAAAGGAGACGCCCTGGACACTCGGCAGGTCAGCCGTGGGGCCGCCTTCGGCGACTATGACGACGATGGCGACATCGACATCCTGGTGGCCAATGTGTCGGACCGACCACAGCTGCTGCGCAACGATACCGCCAGCGCCGGTCACTGGCTGCGGCTGCAACTTGAAGGCACTGCCAGCAACCGCTCTGCCGTCGGGGCGCGGGTGACGCTGAGGGCGGGCCCACAACAGGCTGCTGCCGAGGTGGCAACCGGCGGCAGCTATCTGTCCCAGAGCGACCTGCGGCTGCACTTCGGTCTGGGTGCCACGACGCTCGTCGACAGCATTCGTGTCGCCTGGCCCAGCGGTGTTGTGCAGAAGCTGACAGACGTGGCCGCCGATCGACTGCATGTCATTCGCGAGGAGGGGGGCTGAAGTGATGCGAATACTGAACGGTGCCATCTGCGTCGCCCTGCTGGGCTGCGCCGGACCTCCCGCAGACGACGGGCCGGCACCAGCGCCGGCACCAGAGGCCACGACGACGACGGCGCCCGTGCCGACACCGACAGTCTCCGGTGACGTCATCGCCGCGGCCGAAGCCTTCCGCGTCGGTGTCGAGCTGGCCGCCCAGGGACGCGACACGGAAGCAGTGGCCGCCTACCGGCGAGCCATCGACGAGTCGCCATCGTACGTGGAGGCAAACTACAACCTCGGTAACGCGCTGGCCCGCCAACTCAACATCGCCGAAGCCATCACCGCCTATCAGAAGGTCCTCACACTCGATTCCACTCACGTCTCGGCGCGTCACAACCTGGCGGCGCTCTACGTCAGACAGCTGAACTACGCCCAGGCCATCGCCGAGCATGACGCCGTGTTGCGACTCGACCCCCGGCACGTGTCCACCTACTACGATCTTGGCTACATCTATTTCATTCGCGGGGAGTATGAGCGTGTCGAGGAGCTGCTGCAGAACGGTCGGCGACTGGCTCCGCGAGAAGCGCGTTTCCACCGACTGCTGGGGCGCATGCGCCATAAACAGTTGCGCTATGACGAGGCCGTTGTCGCGCTGGAACAGGCGGTGGCCCTCGACAGTGTCGATGCGGTGGCTCACGCCGACCTGGCGCAGGCAAAACTGAAAGCCGGCGACTTCGAGGGAGCCGTCACCACTGCTCGCCGCAGCATCGACCTGAACACAACCGCCAAGGACCCGCGCTTCGTCCTGGCCAACGCTCTGCGCCGGCTCGGTCGTGCTGACGAAGCCGTCCCCGTCCTGGAGAAGTTCAGGGCCCTGGACGAGGTCGACAGTGAGATCCGCAAGAATCTGCGCATCCTCGGCAACGATCCCGGCGACCACGAAGCACGTGCCATGCTGGGGTTGCTGTACGCCCGCCAGAGCCGCTACGCCGAAGCGGCCGAAGCCTACCGCCTCGCTGTCCATCTCGCCCCCGACAGCGTTCGTTACCGCAACAACCTGGGCAACTACTACCTGCGCACAGGGGACGTCGATGCCGCCATCGGTGCCTATCAGGGGGGGCTCGCCGTGGATCCCCAATATCCGATGGCGGCCTACAATCTCGGAGTCGCCCTGGCGCGGGCCCAGCGCTTTGAGGAGGCGGAAGAAACCCTCTCACGTGCCTTGATCCTCGACGAAGCCAACCCTGACATCCACTACAACCTGGGACTGTTGCGGGCCCGGCGTGGCGACTTTGCCGGGGCTGCCACGGCACTGGAAAGCGTCGTGGCGGCACGTCCGGAAGATGGCGATGTACGCCGCAAGCTGGCCGTGTCCTATCTCAAACTGGGTAGGGTCGACGACGCGAAGAACCAGCTGCGCAAGGTCGCCAACCTCGAAGCCGGGAACTGAGCAGACGCCCACCACGCTCATGAGACGCGTGGTCCCATCGCAGTACGCGGATTTCCTCCACAGGCGCTCGGCTCCCGTCCGGTCGACGCTGCCGACGGGCGGCCGGTCCGGGCTCTCCTGGCGGGGCTTCTGGACCGGCGCCTTTCTCAGTTTCTTTCTCGCCATCGGTGCCCCGTACGCCAGCATGGTCATGCACGCCTCGTTCATGGCCTTCGACTTCAACACGCCGGGGGCGATCTTCCTGTTCCTGGTCCTCATCGGCGGGCTCAACGTGGTCTTCAAGCTCGCCTCGCGGCACACCCTCATTGCGGCTCTCCTGGCAGCTCTTTCCGTCGGTGGCTTTCTGCTCTGGTACAGACCTCTTGTCGGCCTCGATCCCCATTCTCCGGGGGTCGTCTTCAACGCCTTTCTCGTGGCTTCGGCTCTGTTGAACCTGGCGCTGACAGTGCGCGGTTCCAGCCTGGCACTCAACCGGTCCGAACTGGCTCTCGTCTATGTCATGCTGCTCATCGTCAGCGCCCTGTGTACGATGGGTCTGAGCTATCAGCTGATGCCGATTCTGACGGCGCTGTTCTACTACGCCTCGCCGGAGAACAAGTGGGAGGAGAAGCTCTTCCCACACCTGCCGGACCACAACATCATGGTCGACGACGGCGACGAGAATCGTTCGTTCTATGAAGGCATCGAGTCCACGGGCGGTTCGATTCCATATGACGCCTGGATCGAGCCGCTCTTGTGGTGGGGCCTGTTTCTGCTGGCGCTCTACACCTGCATGGTGTGCACCGCTGTCATTCTGCGTCGACAGTGGATGGAGCGTGAGCGCCTGCCCTACCCGTTGACCCAGGTGGGTCGGGCGATGATCGACGGTGAGCAGGAAGACCGGCTGACGAACCGTCTGTTCCGCGATCGCGTCATGTGGATGGGTGCGGCGGTACCGTTGCTCGTCGGCAGTCTGAGGGCTCTGTCCCGCTATGACGTCGCTTTCCCCTACATCGGCCTGAACTGGGCCTTGCCCTTCCCGATGGTTCGAGGCTTCGTCAATTTCGCCCTCATCGGTTTCTCCTATTTCATCAACACCCAGGTGGCCGCCGGGATCTGGGTGTTCTACCTGCTGGCGAAAGTCGAACGCAACCTGTTGCTGCTCACCGGCATGTCCTCGACCCAGCGCATCACTTACGGCGTCAGCGATCTGCCCTTCCTGGCCTACCAGGGCGTTGGCGCCCTGCTGGCCATGGTGTTCGTCGGGCTGTGGGTGGGACGCGAACACCTGAGTGCCGTCGTCGACAAGGCGCTGGGGAGAGAGTCCGGCATCGACGACAGCGACGAGACCATGTCCTACCGCAGCGCCGTCATCGGCTTCGTCGGCGGCCTGCTGGTCATGACCGTGTGGCTGTGGTTGATGGGGACCAGGGCCTGGGTGGCGTTGCTCTTCGTCGTCGTCGCCCTGCTGATCTTCGTCGGCATCACACGCATCGTCTGCGAGGCGGGCCTGGCCGCGGTCCGCGCGCCGATGACGGCTCCGGATCTGACGATGATGGGTCTGGGCTCACAGCTGGTGGGCAGTTCCGGTGTGCTCGATCTGTCGCTGGCCTACATCTGGTCAGCGGATATCCGGGTGTTCATCATGGCCATGTGCGCCAACGGTCTGAAGCTGATCGAGGGGCTGGATCTGCGCAGTCGACGAGCCGTGTTCTGGGGGATCGTACTGGCCATCTTCATCGGTGCCATCGGGTCCTGCTGGACGGTGTTCCACCTGGCCTACGCCCAGGGAGGTATCAACGTCGTGGACTGGTTCTTCCGTGGCAGTCCTGCCGTCGTCTACGATCAGGCGGTGCGCAATCTCGAGAAGCCGACGGGTGTCTACTGGCCGGGAATCGGGTTCCTGCTCGGTGGCGGCGGGGCCATGGGTCTGCTGATGTGGGTGCGGCACCGGTTCTACTGGTGGCCCCTGCACCCGATAGGACTTCCCATCGGCGGCAACTTCATGATGGAGCGGGTCTGGTTCAACGTGTTTCTCGCCTGGCTGGCCAAACGGATGATGCTGCGCTTCGGTGGCGCGGCAACCTACCATCAGAGTCAGAATTTCTTCCTGGGTCTCATCGTCGGTGAGGCGCTGTGCAATGGACTGTGGCTCGTCATCGACTACCTCACGGGCAAACTGGGAAACGTGGTCTTCGCTCTCGGCTAGACGAACTCCCGTCAGCCCGCCAGCGCCGCCTCGCGCAGGCCCTGCATGTAGCCGACAGCGAAAATCTTGCCCGTCAGTTCGTACCCCGTGGGCTCACCCTCATCGCCGGCGCCGTACATGAAGGGGGCATGATCGGGGCGCATGACACCGGCAAAGCCGATCTCGGCGTAGGTCTTCATGGCTGACAGCATGTTGGTCTTGCCGTTGTCATGCCAGCTTTCGCTGAACTTCGGTACCTGCCCCTGAACGTCGCGGAAGTGGACGAAGTGGATGTTGTCGGCAAAACGGCGGATCGCAGCCGGGATGTCGGCCCCCATTTCGGCAAAGCAGCCCTGGCAGAACGTGAGGCCGTTGCTGGGGGACTTCACCAGGTTGACGAGGCGGTCGAAGTTGTCGGGCGTACTCATGATTCGCGCCTGGCCGCGCAACGACATGGGCGGGTCATCGGGATGCATGGCCAGTTTGACGCCGGCATCCTCGGCCACGGGGATCACCGCCTTGAGGAAGTATTCGAGATTGTCCCAGACCTGTTCCGCCTCGATGCTGGCCCCCGGGATCTCGGGCGCCTGGGCTAGCAGATCGGCGTCGAAACTGCTGACCCAGGACCCGCCCCGCTCACGCGTCGTGTACGAGGTGCGCACCACACCCACACCGGGTCGCCAGACCATGAAGTTGTAGCAGAGCGTCGGGATGCCCGCCGCCCCCATCTGGCGCAGACCTTGCTGGAAGGTCTTGATGCACTCGTCCCTGCCGTCGACGCCGAGGACCACTTCGTCGATCGCCATCAACCCCTCGATCACCGACAGCGACAGGCCGGCATCCTCGACCCGGCTCTTCAGGCGGATGAGACTCTCGAAGTCACCGGTTGGCATGCCGGCGACGACATCGGTAGCGCCCAACTGCGCCGCCAGTTGCAGTGACTGCTCAGAGAAGGGTTGTAGTACCAGTCCGATCCGCATGACACACACCCTCCATGGAGGTGGTTTGGCCAGGTTGTTGGTGACTGCGACGAACCGTTCAGTATACGACAAACCGCCCTGCTGCGGGCGTGCGATCAGGCCTCGACCCAAGCCTGGCCGGATTGACCCGGCGATGATCTCGCGGTTATCTATGATAGCGCAATCATGAACCCCACCATTCAGTGTCCCCACCACAAAGAACAAGCATGTCCATCACGATAAGAGATGTTGCCGTGAAAGCGGGCGTCTCCTCCATCACCGTCTCCCGAGCCTTCAGTGGTACGCACACGGTGGCGGAGAAGACGCGGCAGAAGGTGATGCAGGCCGCCGATGAACTGGGCTATATGCCCAACCTTCTTGCACGGGGACTGGTACATCGGCGCAGTCCGGTGATCGGTCTCATCGTCCAGGATCTGGCCAATCTGTTCTACGTCGACTTCATCGAAGCAGTACAGACCGCTGTGCAGCAGCGGGGTCACATGTTGATCGTCAGCCAATCCCACAGCCTGGTGGACACGGAGTCCACCCAGATCGATACCTTGCGCCAGTTGCAGGTGGCCGGAAGTCTGATCGCTGCCGTGCACTCCGATGCCGCTCACCTGCGAGTGCTGAAGAAGAGCGGCATGCCCTTCGTGATCATCTTCGGGCGCTGGGAGGAAGGTGACTACGTGGCGGTAGATGAAGCCGCTGCGGGGCATGTTGCTGCCACTCACCTGACGGAGTTGGGACACCGCCATCTGGGCTGGGTGATGCCAGGCAAACAGGACGATCTCGGTTCGGGGAGACGACTGCGTCGGCAGGGATTCGAAGCGGCGCTGCTCGAGCGGGGTCTCAGAACAGAATGGTCGATGCTGGCTGAAGGAGTCACGGTGACCGAAGGCCTCCGGGCTGCCGAGATCTTCCTGCAGCAGCAGAGCCCGGTCTCCGCCGTCTTTGTGGGTGCTGACCGCGTGGCTCTCGGGTTCATCCACGGTCTGCAGGAGGGTGGCGTGCGCGTGCCGGAAGACGTCGCCGTCATCGGCTATGGAGACACACATCAGGCCAGTATCGGGGGATTGCCCCTGACCACGGTATCGGTGCCGAAGAGAGAGACCGGTCAACAGGCGGCACAGATTCTCCTGTCGCGGATCGAAGCTGAAGTGGCGGACGAAGAGTTGCAGCAGATTCTACTGCAACCCTCGCTGATCATCAGACAATCGTGCGGCACCCCGGACGATGGTAGCGCCCCTGCTGAGGACGCCTCCCCGAATCCGGGACGATAGGTCAGGGCAGTGGCAACGTCTCGTCGAGTCCTGGTTACCGGTGCCAGCGGTGCCATCGGTACACCGATCTGTCGACACCTGATCCGGAGGGGCCATCAGGTCCGCGGTTTCTCCCTGGAGCCACACCCGGATCTGGCGGACTCCATCATCGGAGATCTGAGCGACCGGGAGGCGGTCCGGTCCGCACGAGTGATCTCCGTCCCAACTGCTTGACACACTCTACCCCGGCAGCGAACCTAGCTTTTTCCAACACAAGAACAGAGGGTCAACTCCATGGCAGGCAACAACAAAGACACATTCGGCGCGCGCACGACCGTCGCCGCTGGCGGCGCCGAAGGTACCGTCTACCGGATCCAGCAACTGGAGGAGGATGGCATCGCCGACGTGTCGCGACTGCCGTACTCGATCAAGATCCTGCTGGAAGCCGCTCTGCGGCAGTGCGATGGCTTCGAGATCACCCGCGAGGATGTCGAACGCATCGCCCGATGGAGCCCCGAGACGGCCGGCAAGGAGGAGATCCCCTTCAAACCAGCGCGTGTCGTCATGCAGGATTTCACCGGGGTGCCTGCCGTCGTCGATCTGGCCGCCATGCGCGACGCCATCGTCGAACTGGGAGGCGACCCGAAGGCGGTGAATCCGCTGATCCCCGTCGACCTGGTCATCGACCACTCCGTACAGGTCGACCATTACGGTCAGCAGACGGCACTCGAACTCAACTCCCAGCGCGAGTTCGAGCGCAATCGCGAGCGCTACGAGTTCCTGCGTTGGGGCCAGGAGGCCTTCGACAATTTCAACGTCGTACCACCCGCCAACGGCATCGTACACCAGGTCAACCTCGAATACCTTGCCAACGTGGTGCAATCTGTCGCCGCTCCCGATAGTGACGGGGGTGAGACGTGGTTGCCCGACAGTCTGGTGGGCACCGACAGCCACACGACGATGATCAACGGTCTCGGCATCGTCGGTTGGGGGGTGGGCGGTATCGAGGCGGAGGCCGTCATGCTCGGCCAGCCGATCTACATGCTGTTGCCCCATGTTGTCGGCTTTCGTCTCGAAGGTGAACTGCCGGCCGGTACGACGGCCACCGACCTGGTGCTGACAGTGACACAGATGCTGCGCGCCCACGGAGTAGTCGGCAAGTTCGTCGAATTCTATGGCCCGGGGCTGAGTGCGTTGAGTCTGGCCGACCGCGCCACCATCGCCAACATGGCTCCCGAATATGGCGCCACGGTGGGTCTGTTCCCGGTGGACGAGGAGACGCTCGAGTTCATGCGTCGCACCGGTCGCAAGGCCGATGTCGTCGAGCGTGTGCGGGCCTTCTTGCAGGCCCAGGGGATGTTATACGACGCGGATCGACCGGATCCGGTCTTCAGCGAGACCCTGGGCCTGGATATTTCCACCGTCGTGCCCAGCCTGGCGGGGCCGACTCGACCACAGGATCGAGTCGCCCTGACGGACATGAAGCCCGCGTTCAAGAAGACGCTGACCGAAACGCTGAAGCGGGAGGACCAGGGACGCTCGGTAGCCGTCGATCTGGGAGGGGACAAGGGCATGGTCGATCTGCCGGAGGGTGCCGTTGTCATGGCGGCGATCACCTCCTGTACGAATACGAGCAACCCCTCCGTCATGCTCGGCGCCGGTTTGCTGGCGCGCAAGGCAACCGCCAGAGGCCTGACGGTTCCCGCCTACGTCAAGACGAGCCTGGCCCCGGGATCCCGCGTCGTCACCCGTTACCTCAAGGCAGCGGGACTGAACGCCGACCTCGATGCCCTGGGATTCCACACCGTCGGATACGGCTGCACCACGTGCATCGGCAACTCCGGCCCGTTGCACGAGAACATCGAATCGGCCATCGCCGACAACGACCTGGTGGTCTGCTCGGTGCTGTCTGGCAATCGCAACTTCGAGGGTCGTGTGCACGCCCTGACGCGGGCTAACTACCTGGCCTCGCCGCCCCTCGTCGTCGCCTACGCCCTGGCCGGCAGGGCTGACATCGACTTCGAGGCTGACGCGATCGGTACTGACGGCAGCGGCGAGGAGGTATTCCTGAGAGACATCTGGCCGACCCATCAGGAGGTCCGCGTGGAGATCGATCGTTCGGTGCAAGCCAGCATGTTCGAGCAGGAGTACGGGAATGTCTTCTCCAACAATCAGATGTGGAATCAGATCCCCGTTCCCGCGGGTGAACGGTACACGTGGAACGCTGCCAGCACCTACATCCGCCGACCTTCCTTTTTCGAGGGGCTCAGCAAGGATGTGGGGGCCATCATTCCCATCAAGGGTGCCCGCGTGCTGGCTCGACTCGCCAACAGCGTGACCACCGACCACATCTCGCCCGCTGGTGCCATCGCCCTCGACAGTCCGGCGGCGACATACCTGGAGGGCAACGGCATCGAGCGCCGGGACTGGAACAGCTACGGATCCCGTCGCGGCAATCATGAGGTGATGGTTCGTGGCACCTTCGCCAATATCCGCATCCGCAACGAACTGGTTCCGGGCGTCGAAGGTGGGTGCACCCGTCATCTGCCCTCCGGTGACCAGGTGTCGATCTATGCAGCCGGGGAGCGCTACCAGCGGGAGGGTGTGCCGACGATTATCCTCGCCGGTGCCGAGTACGGCACCGGTTCCAGTCGGGACTGGGCGGCCAAGGGGCCGTTCCTGCAGGGCGTCAAGGCGGCCATCGCCGAGAGCTACGAGCGCATCCACCGCTCCAACCTGATCGGCATGGGGATCCTGCCCCTGCAGTTCGCCGACGGGGACACGCGGGACAGCCTGGGACTGACGGGGGAGGAGGTCTTCGATATCGCCAGCGACGATGATCTGCAGCCAGGTCAGCAGGTCGATGTCGTGGCCACCGGAGACAGCGGCGAGACACGTTTCCAGACCGTTTGCCGCATCGACACGCCAGTGGAACTGGAGTACTACCGCAACGGCGGGATTCTGCAGACCGTGCTGCGCCGCATGGCGTCGTAAGGCCCCATCCCGTACGACCGTCAGGAGTGTTGCCATGAGCAACAACGACTTTACGATCACCGCCATCGATCGCTGGCGGCTCGACGTGCCGTTCCACGAACGCTGTGCCCACACCGTCGAGGTCCGTGTCCCCGGCTGGTCGGTGGTGGATCTGTACCGAGTCACACTTGCGTCGGGGGTCGTGGGCGTCGGCGAGACGCTGGAAAACTACACCTGGGGCAAGATCGGTGACGAGGCCGCACAGCAGTACCTAGGGCGCAACGCCTGGGAGCTGATCTGGGACGACGACCTTGGAGCCGGCCTGCAGATGGCCCTGTTCGACGCCGTCGGCAAGAGCGCGGCAGTGCCCGTGCATCGGCTGCTGGGAACACAGTACAGGGAGGCGTGTCCCGTGTCCTGGTGGGCGCAGGACATGGAACCGAAACTGTGGGCCCGCGAGGCCGCCACAGCTGAGGAGCACGGGTTCACGACGATGAAGGTCAAGGCCCGTCCCTGGTTCGATATAGAGGATCAGCTGGAGGCCGTCAGCGAGGCCACCTCCGACCATTTCGTACTCGACGCCGACTTCAACGGGCTGCTCCTCGGCGTCGACATCGCCGCGCCTCTGATCCGGCGACTGGAGGAAACTTTCCCGATCCTGGCGATCGTAGAATCTCCGATCCCGCAGGAGGATGTGGCCGGCAACGCCGCCCTGCGCCGCAAGATCGCCAGTCCCATCGCCATGCATTTCGGCAACCCGCCGGTGATGACGGCCATTCGCGAAGGGGTGTGCGACGGTTTCGTCATCGGCGGTGGTGCTTCCCGCGTGATGCGCGACGGCACACTGGCACACCACGCGAAGATGCCCTTCTGGCTGCAGCTGGTCGGTACCGGCCTGACGACGATGTGGTCAGTGCACCTCGGCGCCGTGCTGTCGCAGGCGCGCTGGCCGGCGATTCCCGGGGTCAATATCTATTCGCACACGCTGCTCAAGGAGTTCACCATCAGTGGTGGCCACGCCCGCGTGCCAGAGGGACCAGGACTCGGCATCGAGGTCGACTGGGACGTGGTGGCGGGTTTTCGCGTGGATCCCGACTACCGCAAGCCGCAACCCCGCGAGATCCACACGATCTTCTGGCCGGACGGTCGGCAGACGCACTACAGAGATGGCGGGTACCGGGCCGACTTCCTGGCGGGAAAGCTGCCGGTGTTCCTGCCGGGGATTCGACTCGAGCGCCGCCTGGACGATGGCTCCGAGGGGTTCGACCGGACGTGGACGGAGCTGTTCGGCTGAGCATCTGGCGCGTGGCGGCCCTGTGCGGGGTGATGGCCCTGGCCGCCGCTCTACGCGGTTGGGGGGTCCTGTCCGGGGAGCTGGTGTGGCATCCCGACGAGATCTTCATGGCCGTGTACCCGCTGAACATGCTCAGCGGCGACCTCAATCCACACAGCTTTTCCTATCCGGGATTCCACTACAGCTTGTTGGCAGGCATCTACGGCCTGCAGTTTCTGCTGCAGTCAGCGACGGGAACAGCACCGGCGCTGCTGGAGTGGGTTGCCACACGCCAGGTATGGGCACCGGAGGCGGCGCGGGACACGGCTCGCTGGGTGAGTGTCGCCTACTCGCTGGCCACCGTCTTCGCCACCGGCCTGCTGGCAGGCCAGCTGGCCAGCGGCTCACATCTCAGTCACTGGCGGGCGATCACGTCGGTTGCCGGGATCGCAGCCACGGCCCTTGCTGCCGTCAATATCCTGCTCGTGCGCCAGGCACCGCTGGCCGGCACCGACGCCCCCCTGGCGTTCTGGTTTGTCGCCGCCACGTTGGCCTCCGTGAAGCTGCTGCGAACCGAAGCCCTTATCGACTACGTCCTCGCCGGCGCCCTGGTTGGAGTATGTGCCACCACCAAGTACCCCGGCGCCGCCGCCGGCAGCGTCATCGCCGCCCACCTGCTGGCCCGTCGTGGGGTATTCGATCGTCGCTTGTGGCTCGCTGGCGGCGTGTCGATTGGAGCCTTCCTCGTTCTGTCGCCCTATACGCTGCTCGATTACTCCACGTTTCAGGAGTACTTCCTGTTTCAGATGAAGCACGCGGCTGAGGGGCGCTTCGGATTCGAGCCGGGCTTGCTCTACCATGTGCGGGAAACCCTCCGATATGGCACCGGCTGGCTTGCATGGCTGGGGTGGTTGTCGGTCTGCGTCTGGTCTCTGTGGAAACGGCCTTCGCCTCATCTCGTCGTCCTGGCGGCATCGGCGTCGGCATACGCCGCCGTGAACTGGGGAGACCTGGTCTTCGCGCGATACGTTCTGCCGCTGGTGCCCCTGCAGCTGGCGTTGCTCGGTGACGGCATCACCCGGGGGTGCCGTCATCTGGCGGAGGGAGAACGCATAGCCACAGCGAGCGTAGTTCCCGTCGCCTCGATGGTCACCGTGATCCTGTGTCTGCAGCCGGCCTACGGTGCCTGGCACGTCGTTCGGCTGCAGCGGTCGACGGACACGCGCAGTCAGGCCCGGGCCTGGATCGAGAGTAATGTTCAGCCGGGTTCGACGCTGTGCAACTTCGGCGGTTGGGCGGGCGACCCGAAGCTGAATACGTACGAGGAGCTCTGGTGGCGTTTCCGGAATTACACCAACGCCTATGGCCAGGATCTTGGTCCCCTGCGTCGAGCCCGTCTCGACGAGGACACGCCATTCTACTCTTATGCCGTCCAGAGGGGGAACGTGAATGAGGCGACCGGCAGCCTGTCGCTGCTCCACTCTCGTGGTTGCAGTCACCTGATTCTTCACCAGCATCCGCTCACGTACTCCCGCCTCGACTCGACTTTCCATCGGCAATTGGCACAAGAGGCCCGCCTGCGGGTGTCCTACGAGCCTGGGGACTTGAGGGCATCGACGTTTGACCCGATGGACGCCTACTACATCCCGTTGGCGGGATGGGCAGCCTTGGCACCCGGTCCGCGGATCGAGATCTGGGAGGTGGAGCGATTTGCCGGCAGGGCGACATCCCAGACGGTGACCGATATCCTCTCCCGGACTCTCCTGCTCGGTGCCGAGTCGAAGGCAAACACGGGAGATCTTGACGGTGCCCGGGCGGATCTGGCACGGGCGCGAACCATTGAGCCCGGCAGCAGCTTCGCTCTCGAGGTCGAGGCTATCATCGCACACAGTGTGGGTGATCTCGAAGCGGTGGAATCGGCCTTTCAGGAGGTCCTGGCATTGGACCCGGAAAGCGTTCCCGGTCTGACGGGGATGGCGCAGCTGAGAGCGGGGCAGGGAGAACACAGTCAAGCCATCGACCTGTACGGCCGAGCCCGCAGGCAGCGACCGCGCGACGCGAAGTTGCTGAATAACCTGGCCGTGTCGTACCGGGCGATCGGGCGATCGGACACCTCGCGAAGTCTCTGGCTCGAAGCCTTGTCACTGCGGCAGGACTACGCCGACGCACACTTCAATCTCGGCACCGCACTCTATCTGGACGGGGCGCCCCGAGCCGCCCTTTCGAACCTGAACCGGGCCGTGGAGCTCGTGCCGGACAGCGCCAAGTACCACAGCAATGCGGCGGTCGCTCACCGAGCCGCCGGTCTGCCTCTGCGTGCCGTGGAACTGTGGCAGGGCGCGGTGCGCGTCGACTCGAGCTACGTCGACGCGCACTTCAATCTGGGGTACACATACCAGTACGATCTGCAGAGCCCGCAGCAGGCGCTGCCGCACTGGGAGCGAACGCGCCACCTGGCCCCCACCGATATCGATGCGGCTCTCCACGGAGCTCAGGCGCTGATGGATCTGGGGCGCGCGACAGATGCCGTCAAGTGGATGCGGGGTTTCGTCGATAGCAATCCACAACACCCTCGCCGAGACGAGGTCGAGGCTGCCCTCTCGGTCGTCGCGGCTGCTGACACGGCCAGATGAACCGAACCGTGTTGTCTGCCAGTGTTGTCACCGGGGCGCTGCTCTTCGCCCTCGGAGTGCGCGCCTGGGGGCTACTGCACGGTGAACTCGTCTGGCATCCGGACGAGATCTTCATGGTCGTCATCCCCCTCCGCCTGCTCAGCGGCGATCTGAACCCGCATTATTTCCACTACCCGAGTCTCCACTATTACCTGCTCGGGCTGGCGTATGCCGTCCTCTACCTGCTCGACCTCTACCGTGGGCTCACGGGCAATCTCGACGAGTGGGTAGCTCTCCACGGTTTGTTCGAGATGGAACGCCTGCGGGATGTGGCTCGTTGGGTGAGTGTCGCATTCAGTTGCGGCACCGTCGTCGTGACGATGAGTGTCGCGCGTCGCGTGTCCGGATCGACAGCCGCCGTCATCACCGCGTGTGCTCTCGCGGCCAGTGTGTTGTGTGTCCGGCAGTCGCAGATCGCCTCAGTAGATCTGACCATGGTGTTCTGGTTCGTTCTCGCTCTGTGGTCGGCACTGCGTCTCCTCGATGGCGGCCGCCGCCGGCATTACCTGATCAGCGGGCTGTTCGTCGGGCTCTGCGCCGGCACGAAATATCCCGGTGTCGCTGCGGCCGGCGCCGTGGTCGGAGCCCATCTGTTGGCCGGCGGGCGGATCCTGGATCGTCGACTGTGGCTCGCAGGAGGGGTTTCACTCGTGGTCTTTTCGCTTGCGTCTCCCTTCGTGTGGATCGATTTCGGGACCTTCCGGGAGCATTTCCTGTTCCAGGTCGAGCACGTCAGGCAGGGAACTCAGGAAATCTCACTGCCCATCTTCCATCACCTCTGGTTCAGCCTGCGGCACAACCTCGGCGAGCCGGCCTGGATGGCCATGCTGGGCGCCGGTGCGTGGGCGCTGTATCGTCGCGACCGGCAGATCGGCGTTGTCCTCTGTGCCTTCGTTGTCGCCTACGCCTCGATCAGCTGGGGAGAACTCGTGTTCGTCCGCTATGCCATGCCGTTGCTGCCACTGCAGGCGATTCTCGTCGGCGTGGCCATCGTCGCCATCGCGGACCGACTGGCGCTTCGGTTCGGCTACCGCCGGCTGTGGCTCGGGCTTGTGGCCGTGACAATCCTGGCTCTGCCCGCAGTACGATCGATGCGGGTGGCGCAGATTTCCGCTGCCGTAGACACGCGTACCCAGGCACGGGAGTGGCTGGAGGCACATGTCTCTTCGGGGGCCCGCTGCTGCAACTTCGGCGGCTGGGGTGGCGACGTACAGGTTCGCACTTTCGAACAGCTCTGGTGGCTGCTGGTCCGGCACCAGGAGGCCTTCGGGCTGGCGGACCTGGCGACGGTGGCGCCGAGCCTGCGGCCACGCCCCAGCCCCTATTACTCCTTCACCGCTGGCGGCGACCGTTCTGCCAGCGAGACCGGCAGCTGGGATCTCGTGGATGATGTGCAGTGTGACCACGTCGTGATCCACGACCACCCGTTGCCATCGTCGCGGCTCGACAGTGCCTTCACGACGCGGCTGCCAATTCATGGACAACGGCTTGCATCCTTTTCACCAGGCGAGGGGATAGGCAAGGCCGTGTTCGATGACATGGACGCCTACTACGTCCCCATTGCTGACACCGAGGGCATCGACCGACCTGGACCGTACATCGAGATCTGGCGCATCGATGACCAGCCCCCCACCCATCGGGAGCGGCCCTCGGTGACGGAACGACTCGCTGACGCGCACGCTCTGCTGGCCATGAGCGCTGCCCGCGACGGGCGTATGGCGCTTGCTCTGCGGGCGCTGCACCATGCCTCTCAGTACGATGCCACCAACCCTCGTGCCGTCGCCGCCTGGGCTTACGTGTCCGAAAAGACGGGGCGATTCCAGGATTCCGAAACCGCCTATCGCGAGTTGAGCCGCATCGATCCGGGACGCGCCGATGGTCTGGAAGGCCTGGCGCGATTGCTCACCGCCCAGGGTCGGTTGCAGGAGGCAGCCGACACGCGCGGGGCAGCGGCTGCACTGCAGCCTCGCAGCGCAACGGCCAGCATCCGGTGGGCGCAGGCATTGTCCGAAGCTGGACGGGAGGCAGAGGCGTTGCGGGTCTCCCAGGAGGCGCAAGCCATGCCTCGCCGGTAGCTCCGACAACTACCGGACCAGTTTCGAGATCTCCTTGAAGGCAGCGGTGCCGGCCTCGCGCAGCCATTCGAACAGCACCATCTCAACCGTCACCATGCCGGCGCCCAGCCGTTCCATCCGTTCGAGACCTGCCCTGCGGTTTGCGGCGGTCCGGGATGACACGGCGTCGCCCACGACTTCGACGCTGAATCCGGCAACGAGCAGATCCTGAACTGTCTGATACACACAGACATGGCCCTCGATGCCCGCCACCACGACCGTACTTCGGTCGACGTCCCGCAGCGCCTGCTGGAACTGTTCGGCACCGCAGGCACTGAAGCTGGTCTTGTCGATCGGTTCCAGTCCCTCGAGGAGGGCCGAGATCTCCGGGACCGTGGGGCCCAGGCCCTGGGGATACTGTTCCAGCCAGAGGATGGGGACCTCGAGCACTCGGGCACCGCGCAACAGGATCTTCAACTGCTGATACAGCTGCTCCTTCTCATGCATCAGTTCGGCGAGTTTCCCCTGCACGTCAATGAGGACGACGACACTGTCTTCGACCCGCAGCATCAGATGGGCTCCGAATCGCCCAGCCGATGGCTACGGATTCGCATCATGTCGATGGGATCCTGCACGAGGCAGCGCATGGGACTGATCGTCGAACCCGGCGCATTCTGCCACTCAACGGGTTCATAATGCACGGACAGATCCAACTGGTGGGCGAGGTGGAGAATCTCGACGTCAAGAGTGCCACCGTTGATGTGCGTACGCGGGAAGATCGCCTGTGCGGCCTCGCGCGTGAAGCACTTGAAGCCGCACTGAGAGTCGGCGACTCGCTGTCGGAAAACGATGAGGTGGGCCAGAACAAGGAAGCCGCGTCCCAGCAGGCGTCGGATCAGAGTTTCGCCCTGGGGGGCCGCCCGCCACCCGGCGACGATCTCGTACGGGCCGTCGAGGAGGGGGAGGAAGACATCGAGGCATTCGATCCGGGTGGAGTGATCGGCGTCCATGAACAGAATCCTCGATCCCCTGGCTTCCAGACAGCCGGTGCGTACTGCGGCGCCTTTGCCCTGGTTATCTGCCAGAGATCGAACGCGCAGGGACGGCCAATCGGCAGCCATCGCTTCCACCCGGGCCACCGTATCGTCCCGACTGCCGTCATCGACGACGATCACCTCGTATGGCTCGCCACGTCCATCGAGGTACGGTCGGCAGTCCTTGAGGGTTTCTTCGATGCGATGACTCTCGTTGTAAGCGGGAATCACCACGGATAGGTAGATGGGTTCACTCAAGGCACCGGGTTCTCTACTTCCAGAGTCATCCACACATTCGAGCACTGCCACCGGGCAAAAGGTACGCGCTCGATCACCCGGTTGAAAAAGATCAACGGGCGCAGCAGGGGTGAGGGCACGCCACCGGGTACCGGGAACAGGAAAGGCCGGATACGGAACGAACACAGCCGCCTGCCGCCGGCGGTGAAGAATTGCCTGTATCGCCAGGGCGTATAGGAGCGCTCACCAGCCGCTTTGTGCCCCGCCGTCTGCTCCATGAGCTTTCGCCCGAGGCTGAGGCCATTCGATTCGGTCAGCAGCAGGCGCCCGCGCGACACGCGTATCATCTCCTGCGCCATACGGTACGGATCGGAGACGTGGTGCAGGACGTCGTAGGAGATGACGGCATCAAAGGCGCCATCGGCGAAGGGCAGCTGCTGGGCATCGGCGACGCAGGCGGTGAGATTCTGTGAACGCAACCAGCGGGCGCCATCGGCGAACAACTCGGAGACGACGTACTCGCCGACGCAAGGCGGGGCCAACTCCTGCAGACAACGGGGGACTTCGCCGTTGCCGGCGCCGACCTCGAGAAAGCGAAGCCCCCGGTCTCCACCGAAGGTCTGCAGGAAGATCTCGACATATCTGGGGATGGCATAGGCCTCCGACAGGTCGCCCAGGAGCCTCGTGCGCCAACTGGCGTCGGCGGAGTGGATGTTGCTCCAGTCGACATCAGCGTCAGATCTGTGCCGGTCCCGATTCACAGCCAGCCCTCGGAACGGGCCCAGGTGACGGCGCGACGCATGCCCTCGCAAAGTCCGACCTGCGGTTCAGAACCGAGCAGAGAGCGAGCCCCCGCAGCATCACAGGCCATGTGCTGTGTGGCCTCACCAGCGACGTGAATCATCATGGAATACCGCCCGAGCGCCGAAAGGGCGGCATCACCGGCGGCACAGAGAGGCGCCACCACACCAGGAAGGTGCAGGGGCTTCACCTCGATGTCCTGTGCCCGTCCCATGGCGACGAAGATCTCCTGCCACTCGTAGGACTCATTGTCGGCGACGAAGGCCGTGCCCCCGGCGGCAGCAGGTGAGGTCAGGGCCTGACCGAGGGCGTCGACGAGGTCATCGATGTAGATCATGCTGACCCGGTTGCGGCCACTGCCGATGACGAGAGGTCGGCCGGATGCTGCCAGGCGGTACGCCTTGAGATGTCGTTGCGGGAAATAGGGGCCGTAGAACGTCGTCGGCCGCAGGACGACCCCCTCCGTCGTCGACCCGGCGATCGTGTCCCACAGGGCGTGCTCGCCCTCGAGCTTGCTGCGGCCATAGTGGCTGGTCGGGTTCGGTTCATCCGTCTCGCGCATGGGGCGCCCCGGGGCGGCGAAGCCAGCGGCGGCATTGCTGCTGATGAAGACGAAACGCCTCGCGCCGGCGTCCCTCGCGGACGTTGCCAGGCACAGGCACCCCTCCCGGTTGACCTCGTAGAGTTCCCGGATTCGCCGTGGATGGATGATCCCCGCCGCGTGCAGCACCAGATCGACATCCCGCATGGCGTCAGCCACCGCGCGCCGGTCGCGAATGTCACCCTCCACCACCTCGTCGATGCGCGGGTTGGGCGCCGCAGGCGTGGTCCCCGGGGCCGTGAGGGCTCGCCAGCGGACAGCGTCGAGAGCGCTGGCCCACGCCGGCGGGTCAGGGCAGACCAGGACCTCGTCCAGGCGTCGAAAGAGATGACCGGTGAGCCAGCCGGGATACCCTGTGATCAGTCCCCGGTTGCTCACAGGCACACTAGATGTAGCCAGTGGAGCCGTCCGGCCGTGTAGGACAGGTCCGCTGCGAGTGGATGTACTCGTTGTCGGTGATGGCATCCTCGTTGACTTCGACGCCGAGACCGGGTCGATCGGGGCGCAATTCGAGGTAACCGTCCTTTGGCAGGTACGGTTCGTCGACCCATTCGTTCCACTCGGTTTCGGTCGGCACCAGATACTCGAGGATCTTGAAGTTGCAGGTGGCGGCAGCGAAGTGCACGTTGACCGCCGTCGCCAGCGGCCCCATCGGGTTGTGCGGGGCCACTGTGACATAGTGGGCCTCGGCAATGGCGGCGATCTTGCGCATCTCCAGCAGGCCACCACAGATACAGACATCGGGCTGGACGATGTCGGCGCCGTTGGCCGCGATCAGGTCGAGGAATTCGAAGCGTCCGTAGAGGCTTTCACCGGTGGCCAGGGGTACGCGCATCTGTTCACGCAGGCGCTTCCACTGCGGCATGTGCTCAGGACGTAACGGCTCTTCGTAGAACAGGGGATCGTACGGCGCCAGAGCATCGGCCAGCTGCAGGGCGAGGATGGGCTCAAAGATCTTGGCGTGGGGATCGAAAGCGAACTCCCATTCGTCCGGTGTGTTGGCGCGCAGGTCCTCAAAATACTTCGCTGCTGCGGCGCAGACCCGTCCCCACCGACTGGCGTCCGGGTCGAGTCTATAGGGGCTGGTCTTGAAGGCCGTGAAGCCGTGCTCCTCGTTGAGGCGGCGCGCCTGGTCGGCCGCCTCCATGCCATCTTTACCGCCGATGCCGCGGTAGACCCGGACCCGGTCGCGCACCGCCCCTCCGAGAAGCATGTACACGGGAAGACCCGCCGCCTTGCCCGAGATATCCCACAGGGCGTGATCGAGGGCCGAGATCGCTGGCAGCCCGACGCCGCCGGGGGGAAAGCGGAACTCCTGCATCAGCTTCATCATGATGTATTCGATGCGGCGTGGGTCCTGGCCACCGATGAGCTGGAACAGGTAGTCGGCCACAGGCTCGACGGAGAGGTCAGGTCCGGTGGAGTAGGCTTCGCCCCAGCCGTACAGCCCTTCGTCCGTCTCGACCTTCAGCAGGGCACGGGGCCGGTTGCCAAACCGTGCGACGAAGGTCCTGATGGCAGTGATCTTCATGTTGTCTTGCTCCTCACGCGAAGAACGTGGGGTACGGCCCATTCTCGGCTTCGCGCAGCACGAGATGAACCAGTTCCATCGTATGGTAGTCGCCCCACATGGCCGACTCGCCGCAGGGCTGACGCCGTCCTCTCGGCACATGATCCCAGTTGTTCGGTCGATGATAGATGGCGTGCAGCGTGATGCCCTGGTGACGACTGGACGTCGACAGGTACGGCTCCTCGAGCAGGGCCGCCGCCGTCGTCAGAGCGGCACTGCGGTACCGTCTACCGGACTTGCCGTCTCCCTTCCTGGTCAGATAGTTGCCGAGCCGCAGCAACCCCTGGGCGCAGATCGATGCCGCCGACGAATCGAGGGGTTCCACATCGTTGTGGGGATCGGACGCCATGCCCGTGTAGCGTCCGAAGGAGGCCACACCCGGAGCGCCGGTGTCCCAGAAGGGGATGCCGTCGGCGAAGCTGTTCTCTATGTGGAACTCCGCCGTCGCCCGCGCCGCTTTCTCCATCATGGCCACAAAGGCCGGCTTCCTGATGCCGAAGGGAGTCATTTCGACGGCCTTCACCGTGCGGAAGAATTCGAGCTGTTCGGCAAATCCGCACAGGATCCAGGCCAGGCCGCGGGTCCAGGTGGAAAATGCTGAGTATCCCTGCTGGGTGCTCGGGCAGCGGTAGTTGCCGTCCTGCGTATTGAAGATCGACTCGTGGACGACACGGCCGGGAATATCCCAGGTATCGCGTTCTTCACCGAAGTAGACGTTGAATCGTGAGGTCGTCCGGGCGTGCTCGACAGCGCGTCCGAGGAGGCTGATCGCCTTGTCGCCCTCTCCCATCAACACATGACCCAATCGATGTGCCAGACACAGGATGCGCACCGAACGGATCGTGTCAGAGAACAAGGAGTGCGGACCGTTGAAGGAGTGGATGAAGCCGGTGCCGTACGCCGTCGGTGTCCAGCGAGCAGCCTGCACGGCGCCGGACAGCTTGATGGCCAGTTCGTAGAACTCCAACTCGCGCGGGTCGTGCGGAATCCGCCCCTCCAGCATCAGTCGCCGCAGGCTACCGTAGGTCGAGAGATTGTTGAAGCCGTGGTCGTGGACCCCGACGTGAGACACGTGGGGAGCCATGCGTTCGACCGTCCGGCGGCGGCCGAGCTCGAGGAAGGCTTCGTTGCCGGTCATGTCATACTGCAGTATGGCACAGCCGTACTGAAATCCCTGCGTCCATTCCGTCCAGCCACGAGTTGTGTAGCGTCCCCCCTGAGTGAACACCGGCGTGCCGTCGGCAGGGTCCCAGGTCTTGTCGATGGCGAGGATCTTCCTGCCGCTGAGCTCGAGAAATCGGTCGATAGCGGGACGCAGCCCGATGGCTGAGATGCGTCGGTTGATCTTCATGGTCCTGGTCCCGTCGTAGTCATGGAGAATCTCTCATCGTGTAGACGGACTCGATGCCCGTGGCCACCCAGGCCTCATGATGACTTCTCAACCGGGCGACGATGTCGGGTTGGTCATCGGCCACATTCAGGGTTTCTCCGGGGTCGCTGAGCAGGTCGGCCAGGAACACGCGCCCCTCCGCCGAAATCAACTTCCAGTTTTCCTCCCGAACTGCCCATTGGGTGGCCAGCATCCAGTGCAGTGCTGCATGGGGCGAAGGCTGGTTGTTGCGGATGACGCCGCCCAGATCGCCGCCATCGAGTGCCAGGTCACTCGTGTCGAGGCCGCAGAAGGCCGCCAGAGTCGGCAACCAATCCATAGCTGTACCCATCTGCTGACGCACCTGCCCAGTTGGAACCTGACCCGGCCAGGAGAGGATACAGGGCACGCGAATGCCGCCTTCAAAAAGGCTCTGCTTGGCGCCGCGGAACACCCCGGCGCTGCCGCCGATCCCTTCCGGCTCCTCGGAGTGGCCGTTGTCGCTCATCAACACGACGATCGTGTTCTGTCGCAGCCCTTGTTCGTCGAGAGCGGCCATGATCTGACCGATCTTCTCATCGAGGGAGGTCACCGTGGCGCCATAGGTGCGCCGCGCGCCCTCCGCATGGTCGTACTGACGCAGGAAGCGCTCCTCCGGTTGCATTGGGTAGTGCGGCTGGTTGAAGGAGACGAACAGGAAGAAGGGACGCTCTCGGTTGCGTGTCAGAAAGTCGATCGACTCGCGTGTGACGATATCCGGAAAGTAGGTGCCGTCCTCCCGATATCGGTCGCGACCACGATACAGGCCGTGCTCCCGCACGCTGGACCAGTAGGTGTGGTGGGAGTAGTTATCGATGGCACCGACGCGGTGCCCGATAAACTCATCAAAGCCCTGTCCCTGGGGGTCGAACGGTGGACCGCCGATATGCCACTTGCCGAAGCAACCCGTTCGGTAGCCGGCTTCTTGGAAGAACTCGGCCATCGTCGTCTCCGACTCGTGGATGCCACGACCGGCCAGGTACGCCCGCTGGAAGTGGCGGCCGGTGAGCAGGGAGATACGTGAGGCCGTACAAAGGGGGGCGGTGACATAGAAGTCAGTGAACCGCACGCCCTGGGTCGCCAGGGCATCCATGTGCGGCGTAATGAGGTCCGTGGCGCCATAGCAGTTCATGTCCACTGAGCCCTGGTCGTCTGTCAGGATGAAGACAACGTTGGGCTTCGGTATGGCCACAGCTGGCGCGGCCGACACGCTGGGCAGGGCCATGGTGCCGGCGGCCAGCGTCTGCAGACACTGGCGTCTGGTCATGGATGCCGAGAGAAAAGATTCATCATACACTGGAAAGTCGAAGAAAAGCGGCGGTGGCGGCAGGGTCAATCGAGTCTGAGGGCAGGCATTGCCATCTCGCGTTATTTTAGAGCCGACCGCCGCAGCCCAGGAGACTTTCGTTGAAGCAGCCGCACATCATCTTCGTCATGACCGATCAGCAGCGCGCCGACACGATCGGCGCGTGGGGGCAGCCACACATGGTGACACCCGCCATGGACCGGCTTGCCGCCGAAGGCCTTTCCTTCCGTCAAGCCTTCTGCCCGGGGGCAACCTGCGTGGCTTCAAGGGCGGCGGTTTTCACCGGCATGTACCCGCATACCACGGGGGTGTACAGCTTTGATCCGTGGGCGGGGCACCGGAACTGGGTGCAGGATCTGGCCGACGCCGGGTACTGGTGCATCAATATCGGCAAGATGCATCTGACACCCCGGGATGACATGGCCGGCTTCCACGAGCGCACCATCGTCGAGAATCCGACCAACAAAACCCACGCCAATGGCGGTGCCGATGACGACTGGGGCAGGTTTCTGACACACCACGGTCAGCAACGGCCCAATGACAGGCATATTACGGACCCGGAGTGGAAACAGAAGCATCAAGGCGTACCCTGGCATCTGGAGGAACGGTTCCATTCCGACGTCTTCATCGGTGACGCAGCCGTATCGTGGATCCGTGAACACCAGGGAGATCGTCCACTCTTTCTACAGGTCGGCTTCACCGGGCCACACGAGCCCTGGGATCCCCTGCCGCGCCATCTCGAGCCCTACCGCGACCGCCCGCTGCCTGCTGCCGTCTGGCGTGAGGGTGAGTTCGAGGACAAGCCACCGCAGCATGTTGCTCAACGGCGCACTCATGCCGAGGCGGATCATGAATCCCTCATCGATCTCGAAGGTGCGTCCGCAGAGGAGATCGCCGAGATGCGTCGGCACTACTATGCCAACATCACCACGGTGGACGAAAAACTCGGAGAGGTTCTCGGGGCACTGGAGGAGCGGGGCTGGCTCGACGACACGATTCTCGTGTTCTGCTCCGACCATGGTGAGATGCTCGGCGACCACCAACTGGCGTACAAGTGGCTGATGTACGACGCCATCACCCACATCCCGCTGATCATCCGGGATGGCCGCGGAGGGAAACTGCGGCGTGCTGGTGAGTCGGTGCAGGACCTCGTTTCACTGATCGACCTGGGGCCGACGCTGCTGCAGGCTGCTGGAGTGGACGTCCCTACCTATCTGGAGGGGACCTCTCTCCTGCCATATCTCGAAGCTCCGGAGCAGGCTGTAGCCCGTGACTTCGTCTATGCCGAAGACAACTACCAGATCATGATGCGTAGTCAGACCCACAAGCTCGTCTACTACATAGGTCAGGAATGCGGCGAGTTCTACGACCTGCGCGACGATCCACACGAGCTGCGCAATCTCTGGGACGCGCCAGCGACTCGAGATCATCGTCAGAAGCATACCGAGCGACTGTTGGCGTGGCTGGCGACGAGCACGTACTACAACGCCGGATATCGCCGCGACCGGAGCCGCAGCTACCGCATGCGCTGGCCGACACCCGACGATGCCTACCTGCACGGTCGCATGTCCGTCGGAGGACCACGGCAGTTGCCACTGTGATGAGGGATTCCTGCGGCCCGTGAAGATCGGTCGAGCCTCCGTCTGCCTCGGCATTCTCCTGCTTGTGGGTCTGGCCCTGAGAGTCGTCGGAATCACCCGTGGCGCCAGCGATTTCGTCCTCCCCGAGGATCGATCCGCGGGACAGGTCACGGCATTCTACGCCTTCCACCCCGATGAGATCTCCCTCATCAACGGGGCGCTGAAGGATTTCGATCTCAACAGTCCTCCCTACACCTCCTACGGGACGCTGCCCCCTTACTTGCTGGGTGGATTGCTGCGCCTGTTCGACCTGCGCCAGGGACATCAGACACTCACCGGCGGGACACCGGATTTCCGCCGACCGGTTTACTATGTCGCGCGGATTCTGGCGGTTGTGTTCTCCCTTGGGGTCCTGCTCTTCGCCGCCCTCGTCACGCGTCAGCTCTACGGCCCCTGGCCGGCCGTCGCTGCCACGGGGATGGTTGCCTTCTCTCCTGGTGCTATCCAGCAGGCGCATTTCTTCATCAACGACGGACCCTTCGCCCTGGCCAGCCTGGCAGCCCTCTGGGCGATCCTGCGGGCCTGCGAGGGCCCACCCAGGTGGCGGCGGTTCCTTCTTGCCGGTGCGCTGATTGGCGCCAGTGCCTGTATCCGCTTTCACGGTGGCTTTCTCGGACTGGCTTTTGCCGCCGTCCTGCTGCTACGGTCGCCTGGCGGGCTGGTGCAGAAGTTCAGAGCCACTCTGACGGAAAGCAGACTGTGGGCGGCAGGTGGGATCGCTATCGGGCTGCTGTTGCTGCTGCATCCCTATTTCCTGACTCACCCCGAGCTGTTGTCACGCAAGAAGTATGTGGGCGACGTGGCACTTACTATCGAGTACGCCAGCGGCAAGTACCTGCAGCCCTGGACCCTGGTCGACGTCGACGTGATCCCCATCGTCAGCCACTGGCTCGGCAGCTGGCCTCCCATCGTCGGCTGGCCCCTGACGGTCACCTTCCTCGGGGGGTTGGTCTGGGCGGTCTGGCGTGGGGGCTGGCAGGAACGGCTGCTGGTGGTCTGGTGTGGGCTCTACTTGCTGCCGGTTGTCATGCTGCCAGCACGGGCGGTCCGTCATCATGTACCGTTGCTGGCAATCCTGGCCGCCCTGACCGTCGGTGCCGCCTTCGAGCTATGGCGGGCACGACCCGATCCCAGGTGGCGGCGCGGACTGACCGTGGTCGGGATTGGTCTCGCAGTACATCTGTTCGTATATGGAACAGCCTTTGCCCGTATCTACCTCGTCGAGGACAGCCGCATCCGCGCCGGGCGGTTTCTCGTCGAGAAGGTGCGTCCCGGGAGCAATATCGCCGTAGAAAGCGGCGCCTTCTCGACGGCAGGTCTGGTGAGTTCGAAGCGATTCACGCATCGGTGGCTCGATATCTCCATACTGCTCTATTCCGGCCCCTACATGTTATGCGCCGATCGCATCGACTTTCTGCAGAACAAGCTGAAACCGGTGGGGGCCATCGTCTACGTCGAGCAGAACCGCGCCGTACAGTATGCCGCCGTTCCGGAGTTGTTTCCCGTGGCTGCCTCCTTCTACGAAGGCCTCCCATCAGGGCGCTTCGGATTCGACGTCGTGCGCCGCTTCAAGACCTATCCGGACTTCGCCGGCATTCAGTTCCGGGACGACGACGAGGATCCCACCTTCAGCGGCTACGATCACCCTGCGGTCAACGTCCTTCTGCGGCGGGATGACGCGGCTCTCGATGTCAGCTTCGAGGACTGGCGCCGGGATCTGCGGTCGAACCCCTGGTGTCCGGACAACGGGCTGCATGCCGCCGCCGTGCGCCTGACGGCGGAGGACCTGCCCGGCGCGCTCACCGCCGTCCGCGAGGCCATCGCCGCCAATCCGAATGCCCTCATATCCTACCGCGTGCTGGCGGAAATCCTGAGCCGGATGGGTGACCAGGACGGTGCCCGGGAGGCCCTGGTCCGTTTCCTGCCCGCCACGGCGGGCGGGCGCATGGCGCACGTCATGAATCCGAACATGGTCCACTTCGTGACGGCATCGACGGCCCTGTCGCTGGTGCGCCTGGGCCTGTACGACTCAGCTCTGAACGAGCTGCGCAGAGGTCTGCGTGAGGACTACTCAGACGATCCCAGGGCACTGAAGCTGCGGGCCCAATCCTATCTGCGCGTTGCGGCAGCCTTTGCCGGTGCGGGCAGGGCGGAACATCGGGAAGCAGCGATCCGCATGTCACTGGAGATCTTTCGTACGGCGGACGCGCTCAACGCGATGGCCAAGATCGTAGCCCGTCGTGGCGATCTGCTGGACTCCCGCAGGTTTCTGGAGCAGTCGATCCTGGTGAACGCCCGCCAGGCGGAAGTCCATCTGGCAATAGCCGAGCTGTTCCTGGCAGTCGACCCCGATGTCGAGAGGGCCCTGTCTCACCTCGATCGTGCCGAGCAGCTGCACGCTGCTCCCGAGAGCAAAGTGGCCCGACTGCGACAGCGGCTCGACAGGCTGATGGACCCATCCCGCGGAGCGGAGCCGTGAGTCCCTGGGGCCGGGGGCTACTGGTCGCGGCGACCGTCGCCGCAGTGGTCCTCAGAACCACAGGTTGGGATCGAGGCCTGTCCGATTTCGTACTGTCCGAGGCGGAGACACCGGGCAGGACGACCTCGTTCTACCAGTTTCATCCCGACGAATCGACGCTGATCAGCGCCTCGCTGGCTCTCGACGATCCGACGCAACCGCCCCTGACGGCATACGGTACGCTGCCGATGTACCTGGGCCGTGCCGTGCTGGAGACAGTTGCTGTCGTCACCGGCAACGAGTTGGCTCACACGACCGAAGGCGGACGGGGCCTGGCCGTCATATCGCTGCGCTTCGTATCGATGCTGCTGTCCCTGGCGACGCTGGTGGCGATGTGGCGGCTGGCGAACACCGTCTGGGGAGAAGCCACGGCCCTTGCCGCCGTTCTCCTGGTTGCGGCCACGCCTCTGGCGATCCAGCAGGCACACTTCTACACGGTGGACGGGCTCTTCGCACTGCTGGCGCTGATGTCCCTGGCCGCCGTGGTCCGTGCCGATGGCTGCCGCAGCTCATGGGCATACATGGTGGCCGGTCTGTTGATCGGAGCCACCGCCGCGACCCGTCTCAACGGCCTGTTGACCGCCCTCGTCCTGGCGGCCGCCCACTTCACGGCATCACCATTGCCTGGATGGCGCCGTGTGACGGGCGGCCTGCGCTCTCCTGGAATCTGGTACGCCGCACTGGCTACCGTGATCACGGTGATCGTGCTGCAGCCACATCTAGTGCTCAATCCCGAATCGATGCTGCAATCCACGGGCACGGACGATTTCGCCTACTCGGTGGCCATCGCCCGGGGTGAGGTTCTGCGCCCATGGTCACTGGCCGATACGGACACGATCCCGTATCTGCATTTCTGGACTGCCCTGTGGCCTCGGGGGGGCGGCTGGCCGTTGACGCTGATGTTGGCCGCAGGCTGGCTGTGGGCGGTGGTCCGCGGTGAACGGACCGATCGACTCATTGCCTTGTGGTGCGCGCTGTACTTCCTGACGATCGGCGGACTGCACACCAAACACGTGCGCTACCTGCTGCCCCTGCTGGCGCCCCTGGGGCTGTTGGCGGGCCACATGGTGATCGATCTGTGGGAACGGCGCTGGCGGTCACGCTGGGTCGTGGTTGGCGTCACTGCGGCTGTGTTGTACACGTGGACGTACGGCGCCGCCTTCGCGGGAATCTATCGCACGGAGGACGCCAGGATCACGGCCGGTCGCTGGATTCACGAGCACGTTTCGCCGGGGGCGTCAGTCACCGTCGAGCGGGGCGGGTTCTCGATGCGCGGCAGCTTCAGTGCGTCGGTCTACCAGGAGCACGACCTCAACACCACGACCGTATTTGCCACGCGGGGATATCTGACATGTGGCGCCGCTGCCCGCTACATGGCCGGGCGGCTTGCAGATGCCGACTGGATGGTGATCACGGACGTCAACCGGTATCGTCAGTTCACAGCCGCGCCGGATCTCTATCCGGTGCTCGCTTCCTTCTATACCGCCCTCCTCGACGGCGATCTCGGGCTTCAGCCGGTGCAGCGGTTCAAAGTCTATCCCCGGCTGGCCGGGTGGGCGTTTGACGACGACGATGCGGAACCGTCCTTCCTTGGTTTCGACCATCCCGCGGTACACGTACTGCGGCAGGGCGCAGATCATGATTCCGCGCTGAAGGCCTGGCGAGAACAGGCATCTGGGTTGTCTGGCTGTGACGATGCCCGTTACCATGCCGGGGTGCAGGCCATGCAGGCGGAGGATCTGGAGGGTGCCGAGGCCGCCCTGGCCGACGCCGGGACTTCGGGCCCGGGCCTGGTTCATCTGCTGCGGGTGATGATCCACGAACGACGAGGCGACGCCGCGAGGTCTCGCATCGCGATGCAGTCATACTCAGCAGGTATCTACGACCGGTCTCTGTCCGCCGTCCTGTTGCCCTGGGCGACGGCGTCGAGCCTGATCGACTTGGGAATGCTGTCCGAGGCGGTTCGCATCCTGGAACTGGGTTGGGAGCGACGCTCCGGACTCAAAGCAGGCGATCTCGAGGTCATGTCGAAGTCCTACCTGCACGCCGGCCGGCAGCTGCGGGAGGAAGGCCGTCAGGACATGGAAGAGCGCGCCTACCTCATGGCGGCCGATCTCTGGGAATCGCCAATGACGCTGAATCGAGCCGCAAAGCTCGTGAGTGAGCGAGGGGCAGCAAAGCTGGCGCTGTCTCTCTGGGATCGGTCGCTCCGTCTGCACGACGAACAGGTCAACGTACACCGGGCCGCCGCCGTCGACGCGGAACGGTTCGGCCAGCACGACCGGGCCATACATCACCTGGATCGTGTGGTGGGGCTGACTCTGACCGAGGGCGCGAGAGGCAATCTGGATACAGCCGTAGAGACCGCCCGCCATCTGCTGCGTCTTGGTGAAGGGGATCGGGCCGAGTCCTATCTCCGTGATATGGCGCACAGATCACCTGAGTGGGAGGACCGGCTACAGGCTGTCAGCAACGAGAGTCGTTGAACGGCGCGAATCGTTACGGACACGCCTGGAGCAGAGCGACACAATCCCAGGGGTGACGGAGGCTTGACACTCCATAGTCGCCGGGTCTGCTTACAACCGATGTTCGCCTTCACCCGACTCATGGCTGCGGCCGTGAACGCTCCTCCAGAACGCTCGCCGCGGCGGACATTGCTTGCCCTGGTAGAGTTGGTAGAACGAATGACGACCCGCAACGACTGGAGCCCGGTATGCTGGTAGGAATCTCGCCGCTGTTGAGTCCGGAACTCCTGGCCACTCTGTGTCGCATGGGACATGGAGACGAGATCGTACTCGCCGACGCCCATTTTCCGGGCGAGAGGATGGGGCGCCGCTGTCTGCGGGCCGACGGGTTGCCGGTGGCCGGACTGCTGGAGGCAATCCTGCCCCTGTTCTGCCTCGATACCTACGTGGAGGCGTCGGTCACGATGATGGCTGCCGTCGAGGGCGACACCGTCGATCCAGCTGTCGAGGCATCCTATCGGACCGTCATCGATCGCCACTGGCCCGAAGCGGCGGCCATCGCCCGTCTGGAGCGTTTCGCATTCTACGATCGCGCTCGTGAGGCCTACGCCGTCGTCATGACGGGAGACACGGCGAAGTACGGCAACGTGATTCTGACGAAGGGCGTAACTCCGGTGTCCTGAGACAGGAAGCCCACCAACGATAGGAAGAAGGAGTAGCAGACATGGCATTGGAAGTAGGATTTATCGGCGTGGGGGGCACACGCGTCGGAGCGGGCGAGGAGGCCACGTGCTTTCTCGTGAACGGCAACATCCTCGTGGATGTCGGCTTCAACGTCGCCGCCAGCATGCAGACGCTGGAGGCGACGCCGGAGCAGATCGATCATGTCTTCTTCACCCACTGTCATCACGACCACGTTCTAGGTTTGCCGGGGTTGCTCTTCGCGCGCAATTGTCGTGCTGGCGACAGACCTGATGCCCCGCCGATCAGTCTGTACGGGCCGCAGGACCTGACGCCGGTTCACACGGCGTCCCTGGCAATGCTGCAGGCAGATCGTTTCCCGCAGGTGATTCCCGAGTGTCACGTGCGGCATGTCTATCCGGGAGAGAGCCTGGAGGTAGGCGACCTGCGGATCGATGTGGGTCGTGCGTTCCATCCGCTCGACGCTCGCTGCTATCGATTCACCGACACGATAACCCGGGGCAGTCTCGTCATCAGTGGCGACACGGCCTATCATGAGGGCCTTGTCGATTTTTCGCGAGACTGCGATGTGTTGATTCACGAGGCGGCGGGCAACCCGGAGTCCGAGAGCATGGACATGCGCTCCCTGCATTCGCGTCCCCAGGATGCGGCACGAGTGGCCATGGGTGCCTCGGTGAGCACCTTGGCTCTGGTTCACTATCCCGCGGCCCAGGGGGCGGCGGTACTGACGCAAGCCAAGCAGGTATTCCCGAACACAAGGCTGGCGCGCAAGGGGCAGCGTATGCAGATCCTTGGTCCTGGGCAGGCCGCCTGGCTCTAAGAAGAGCCGGCACCTGACACGACTCAGTACAGCGTGCGGTACAATCTCTGTGGGTACTCGCCGACAGCGGGATGCTGACGACCCAGCAGGTGGAAGACGGAAACCATGGCGTCCTTGGCGGCCCCCTCGCGAAACGTGCGGTCCGTCTCGACGATGGTGAACCATTCCCGCAGAGCCGTGTCGAAGTCGCCCTCGACGGCGGCACAGCAACCGACGAGGTAGCGGGCTTCGGAGTCGTCAGGACTCCCCTGCAACCGCGCCGCACAGGCCTGGGTACCCCCGGCTGATTCGCAGTGGCCGCGGAACTCCAGGTGCGTGAGCAGAGCCTTGCCCTGCTCCCACTCTGAGCTGCCCTCCTCGATGCGGCCCACGAGCTCACGGATGGTTTCCTCATCGGCGTCCTGCATCAGTCGCAACCGCGCCAGGCCCAGCAGGGCCGCCCCGTTCTCAGCATCCTCCCGCAGGGCTTCGTCGTAGAGCCTCTCCGCCGACTCCACGTCACCCATCTCCAACTGTACACGTGCGGCGTCCACCAGATCGGCCATCTCTTCAGTTGCGCCTGGTGGGGCATCCGGCACATGCCGACGCAGCCGTTCCTCGAGCTGTTCGCGAGGCACAGCACCGGTAAACTCATCCACGAGCTGGCCGTCTTTCACCACCTTGACGGCAGGGATGCTCTGTACCCGGAAGGCCTGCGCCAGGTCCTGATTGGCATCGACATCGACCTTGGCCAGGACGATTCCCGGTCCCAGGGCGGTAACGACGTCCTCGAGGAGGGGTCCCAGCGTCTTGCAGGGCTCGCACCACTCAGCCCAGAAGTCGACGACGATGACCCGTTCCTTGGATCCCTGAAGAACGATCTGCTCGAAGTTGGTGGAATCGACCTCGATGACACTGGCGCCCGGCGGCGTGACTTCCATCTGGATTGTCCTGGTCTTCTGTTGTGAGGAGGATGTGGAGGCGTTATCGGCAGCGACCACGTCCAGCGACAGGCCACTCGTCGACGACTTCGCCGCCGCGCAGGACATGGAGCCGGTCGTGCAGGTTCGTCGTCATGCCCCCGTGCAGCGGAATCCATGAGAGGATCTGACCGACCGAAAATGTACGGTCGGAGCTGGCTATGTCCACGTGTCCGTGCTCCACCGACATTCCCTTGATATGAATCTCCGGTCTCTCGAGGCAGTAGCCATATGGGGTTGGGGGATAGCTCGTGAACGCCTTCTGGCCGGCGTCGATGATACACTGCCCCGGCACCGAGGTAGACACCACCGTGGTGACGAGTCGCAGGGGACAGCGTCCGGGATCAAGATCCTCTCGTTTGCCGACTCGGGTCATGCCTTCCCAGGCATAGGAACCGATGCGGGTCTCGGTACAGCCCAGGGCCTTGCTGATTCTCTCACTGCCCGTGCCACCGCCACTGACGGTCTCGGGTGGCAGACCAGCGCCGCTGAGCAGTTCACGCACCTCGTCCAGCATCGGTCCGATGGACTCCCGACTGGGATAGGTCATGACACCACCGAAGGATGTTCCGGGCAGTCTGTCGATCAACTGCGCCAGTTCCAGCGTTTGCTGTGGCGACTGCGTGCCGCAGCGATGGCTCCCGGTATCCATCTCGACCAGCAGACGTACCTGACATCCGGCACCGGACATCGCCGCCGAGATCCCCTCGATGGTGACCGCCGAGTCGGCGGCCAGCGTGAGCTTCGTGTCTTGTGACTGCGCCAGGGCGACCATCCGTTCCAGCTTGCGCCGACCGACGATGTTGTAGGGGACGAGGATGTCCCGGATTCCAGCGGCGGCCATGGCCTCGCCCTCACCCAGCTTCTGGCAGACGATGCCGACAGCGCCGGCCTCGATCTGGCGACGGGCGATGGCCGGCGTCTTGTGTGTCTTGGTGTGCACACGCAGGTCGATCTGCAGTTCGTCGCAGGCGCTCTGCAACCGGCTGATGTTGCCGTCGAGAATATCGATGTCGACGCACAGGGCCGGGGTGTCGAGCTCGGTGTAATTCACGGGCGGTATAACTCCTGGAAGAGTTCGGCGTAGCGCGACGCTGTCGTGTCCCAACCGTACTCGCGGCGGCAGTACTCCCGGGCGAGCCGCCCGGCCTTCTTCCGTTCGTCGGGCGCCAGTTCGTAGAAGGCGTGAATCCGATCGACAAACCCATGGTAGTCACCGGAGGACAGCAGCCAACCACCCTCGCGTACCGCCTCCACCAGGGCGTCGACGGCGAAGGCGACGACCGGAGTGCCAAGGTACATCGCTTCGAGAGGGGCGATGCCATACCCCTCGACGTCACCCGCCGTCGGTACGTTCGGCATGAGAAAGAGATCGCTGTGCCGGCGCAGCATGGAGCTGGTGTCGTCGTCGAGGATGCCGAGGAGGATCACCTGATCGGGGTTGGCCAGTGCCGACCTGGCCGCGCCTACCCTGTCGGCATCGGGGCCGCCGCCGACCACGAGCAGTCGGATGCTCTCGTCTAGTAGAGGCACCCCGTGCTCGATGAAAGCGGCCATCCCCTTGCGGGGGACCTGCCGGCCCAGGTTCAGCACCACCCGATCGTGACCGAAGCGGATGCCATGCTCGGCCTCAAAGGCGAGTCGTAGCTCTTCGTCGCGTTCCGGACTGAGTTCCTCCGGCTCGGCCCCCAGGTAGATGAGCCGCATACGATCCCGGGGGATCCCCCAGTCGCGCTCGGCGATGTCGATCGAGTTGTCACTGATCACGGCGATGCCGTCGCAGGCGAGGGTCCCGGTCCGCATCAGGGACTGTGCCAGGCGGTTGCCGAAGGTCATCTCCAGACCGTAGAGGCTGCAACAGAAACGGGCCCGCCCGCGCAGGGGTGCCAGCACCGACGCCAGGGAGGCGGTGACGCCGTCGGAGAAATAGACCACGTCGACCCGACGCAGAGCCAGTTCCAATGCCGCGCGCAGAAACGCCCACGGCATGAACCAGGCCAGATGCAGGACGGACCCGCGCACCAGAGCCACGAGGGTTACCGGCATGCGCTCGTTCAGATAGGTGAACAGCTTGTAAGCGTGGGTTTGGGCACCGCCTCTTGTGGGCGGATAGCGCCGTGCCAGGAACAACACCCGCAAGGCTGTCTCTGTCCCAGGATCTGACTTTGCGTCTACTGCAGAGGATGTATTCATTACACCACTGTCAGAGAGAGAACGAGCGGCTCCAGAGGGCCGTTCATACCAGAAAAACGACCACCCAAGGAGGGCAGCATGGCAAGAATCGGGGCGGAAATCCCTGATTTTGAACTGGAAGCGTACCACGAGGGTGAAGTCAAGAACATCAAACTCAGCGACTATCGGGGCAAATGGCTGTGTCTGGTATTCTACCCCGCTGATTTCACCTTCGTCTGTCCTACGGAACTCGAAGATGCCGCCAAACTGTATCCTGAGTTCCAGAAGGTCAACGCCGAGATTCTCAGTGTCAGCACGGACACCGCCTTCGTCCACAAAGCCTGGCACGATACCTCAGAGGCCATCGGCAAGGTCAACTATCCCATGGTGGCAGATCCCACGGGTAAGTTGTGCCGCGCCTTCGGTACGTACATCGAGGATGCCGGCCTCGCCCTGCGGGGTAGCTTCGTCATCGATCCGGACGGCGTCCTGCGCACCATCGAGATCCACGATCTGCCCATCGGGCGTAGCGCCAAGGAGTTGCTGCGCAAGCTGACGGCCGCTCAGTTCGTCGCTGAACACGGCGATCAGGTCTGTCCCGCCAACTGGGAACCAGGCGCCGACACCCTGACGCCTGGCCTTGATCTCGTGGGCAAGATCTGACGGACCCGCACGCCCGCACGCATCATCATCCCGGGGGTCGCTGAGTGAGTCTCTTCACTTGACGACCCCCGCTGCCGTTGCCTTCAAGAGAGGCGAGTATGAGAATCGCTGTCGCCGGTTTCGCTCACGAATCCAACACCTTCTCCAGTCAGCCGACCCGTCTCGAGGATTTCGGCATCACCACGGGGACGGAGGTGTTGATGCGGCAGCAGGACTCGTATACCGAGATTGCCGGCTACATCGCAGCCGCTGGTGATCTCGATATGGAGCTGCTCCCCATACTGTCGGCCTCCGCGACCCCTGCCGGGCCTGTGACATCAGCTGCGTACGAGGAGATCACCGGTCGGATTCTCGATGGTATCGATGCGCTGGCGAGTGTGGAGGGCGTGCTCCTGGCGCTGCACGGAGCCCTCGTTGCCGAAGAGTTTCCCCACGGTGATGCCGAGACGGTGCGCCGCGTCCGCGACCTGGTGGGTCCAGGAACGCCGATCGTGGTCACTCACGATTACCACGCCAACGTGCCGCCTGCACTGGTGGAGGCGGCGGATGCCCTTGTCATCTACAAGACAAACCCCCATGTAGATCAGCGTGAGCGTGGGATCGAGGCGGCGACGATTCTGGCCCGGACCGTGTGCGGCGAGATCCGGCCGACGATGGCCCTGGCCAAGCCGGAGCTTCTGTTCAATATCTACTTCCACAACACGAGTGTCGCCCCGATGCAGCCGTTGATGGCTCTGGCCATCGACCTGGAGCGGCAGGACGGGATCCTTTCCTGCTCGATTGCCGCCGGGTATCAGTACGCCGATGTCGAGTGGATGGCCCCCTCTGTCGTCGTCATCACAGATGCAGACCAGGCTCGGGCAGATTCCGAGGCGCAACGAATCGCCGAAGCCATGTGGGCAGAGCGCGACAGACTCATCACCGACGTAGCGACGCCGGAGGCGGCCGTTCGGCAGGCGATGGCCAGTGATGTACACCCGGTCACGTTGCTGGATTTCGGTGACAATATCGGTGGCGGCTCCGCCGGAGACGCGACCTTTGTTCTCGAGCAGCTGCTCGCCCTCGGCGCGGACGCGTGGGTGGTGACGCTCTGGGACCCCGTTGCGGTCCAGGCGTGTTTCGAGGCTGGGATTGGCGCCGCCATTGCCCTGACAGTCGGCGCCAGGACCGACGACGAACATGGGACCCCACAGAAGATCACCGGTACCGTGCGGACCCTGAGTGATGGGTCGTACGAAGAGCGTGAACGGCGCCATGGTGGCGGGCGTCGCCACAACCAGGGCCTCACGGCGGTGGTGCGCACTTCATCCGGCGACGGTGTGGGACTTCTCGTCCTTACCACCGAGCGTCAGTCCCCCAACAGCATTCACCAGATCACCAGCGTCGGGATCGCACCCGAGCAACAGAAGATCCTGGTCGCCAAAGGGGCCGTTGCGCCCCGTGCCGCCTATGAGCCTGTGTCGCCGCGACTGATCGAGGTCGATTCCGGTGGGGCCTGCTGGATCGCACGTGGGCCAGAGCACTACCAACGCGCCTGCAAGGGACTCTACGAATGGAATCGATGAAGATCACGAGACAGGGAGAGTTCGTATGACCATCCGGATCGGCGTCGTCGGCGCTGGCGCCAACACGCGCAGTCGTCACATCCCCGGCTTTCAGGCCATCGACGGCGTCGAGGTCGTGGCCGTGTGCAATCGCACTCGCCCTTCCGGACAGAAGGCAGCTGACGAGTTCGGCATCCCCAACGTATACGACGACTGGCAAGAGCTGGTCGACGCCGAGGAGGTGGATGCCGTCTGCGTGGGTACCTGGCCCTACCTGCACTGCGCCATCACGTTGGCGAGCCTCGCCGCCGGCAAACACATCCTCACCGAGGCGCGCATGGCGATGAGCCTGGAAGAGGGGTGCCGCATGCTGGCTGCAGCGCAAGCGTCGGACAAGGTAGCCATGATCGTGCCGGCGCCGTTCTACCTGGAGAGTGAGCCGACACTGCGGCAGATGGTGGCCGATGGCGAGTTCGGCGACTGGCTCGAGATCCATGTGAACGCCCTCACCGGTGATTGGCGCCCCGAGGCGCCCATCCACTGGCGCCAGCGCCGTGAACTGTCCGGTGACAACATCATGTCCATGGGGATCCTCAACGAGACGGTACGGCGCTACGCCGGACACGATCGGGCCCTCTCGGCACAGGGGCAGACTTTTGTCGGCACCCGACCCGATGCCGAAGGAGGAACAGCGACGGTGGATGTCCCTGACAGTCTGGGCGTCCTGTCACAGCTGGAGAACGGCGCCACCGCCGTGTATCACCTCAGCAGCGTTGCCGCGCACGGTCGGGGCGGATGCATCGAGATGCACGGCACGAAGGGCGCCTTCCGCCTGGAGGGCGGCAACGCCTTCATCGCCATCGGTGATGACGACTTCACTGAACTGAAGGTGGCGCCAGATAAGGAATGGGGTTGGACGGTGGAGGCGGATTTCGTCGATTCGATCCGCGACGGCAAGGCGGTGACGCACACCAGCTTTGAGGATGGGGTGAAGTACATGGCTTTCACCGACGCCGTGCAGACGAGTCTTCGCGAGGGCTGCAGAGTCGACCTGCCGGCAGTCTGAGCCCCAACAGCCTCCCAGCTTACGGACGATCCCAGGGAAGGGAGTAGGTCTTCACCCAGGTCATGGCCTTCATCGTCTCGATCACGCCTTCTTTGTATCCCAGGCCGCTGGCCTTGATGCCACCGAAGGGAGTCCACTCCAGCCGGTACCCGGGTGCTTCCTTGACGTTTACCGTGCCGGCGTCGATCTCGGAGATACACCGCTGAATGGCAGGCCAGTGATCGCTGACGACGCCCGAGGACAGTCCATATTCGGTGTCGTTGGCAATTTCGATGGCTTCATCGAGCGTGTCGAAGCGGAGGATGGCGGCGACGGGTCCGAAGGTTTCCTCACTTACGAGGGGATGGTCGTTGTCGACGCCGTCGACGACGGTGGGCGGATAGAGGGCGCCCTGGCGCTGATGGCCACACAGGAGTCGGGCGCCACAGTCGAGCGTGGCCTGCACTCGACGCTCGATGCGCTGCGCCGCCTCTTCGTCGATGACGGTACCCATGTCGCTGGCGGGATCGTACGGGTCGCCGCAGTTCAGCTCGGCGGCCCGTGCAGCCAGCCCACGGGCGAAATCATCGGCAAGTGAACGGTGAACGACGAGGCGACGGATCGCCGTGCAGCGCTGGCCCGAGTTCTTGAAGATCCCGGCTACGGCGATGTCGACCGCCTCCTCCACGTCCGCGTCTTCGAGCACGAGCAGGGGTGAGCTGCCGCCCAGCTCCAGCACGAGGCGCTTGTAGCCGGCGCGCCCGGCGATCTGCCTGCCGATCTGACTGGATCCGGTGAAGGTGACCATGTCCACGAGGTCGTGGGTGACGAGCAGGTCGGCTGTCTCAGCGATGGGTCCGTTGACGACGTTGAGGGCGTTGGCGGGCAGACCGGCGTCGATGGCGATCTGGGCCAGCCAGTAGGCCGACAGGGGAGTCTTTTCCGATGGCTTGAGGACGACCGGTGTGTTCGTAGCGATGGCCGGCGCGATCTTGTGGGCCACCTGATTCATCGGGTGGTTGAAGGGTGTGATCGCCGACACCAGGCGCAGAGGCTGTCGCGTCGTGTAGATGCGCCGGGCTTTTCCGTGGGGCGTGATGTCACACGGGTAGACGTTGGAATCGTCGTCGAGAGCCTTCATGGCGGCGAATTTCAGGACGTCGACAACCCGGCCGGACTCGTACCGCGTGTCCTGCACACAGAGCCCCGTCTCATCGGTGATCATGCCGCTCACCTCGTCCCGACGTTGCTCCACGATCGCCGCCATGGCCTCCAGCACATCAGCACGATCGCGGCGGGACAGCCCGATCCGGGCCGCGTGGGTCTGTTGCAGAATCTCTTCGATCCGTTGTGGCCGAGCCAGAACCACTCGCCCGACCACATCCCCGGTCCAGGGGCTGCGCACCTCCAACCAGTCACTACCCGACTCCTGCAAGCCGCCGGCGATGGTGCCGAACTCGAGCACGCCTATGACTCCCGAAGGCCGTTACAGAGGACGTGGAACAAGTCGAAGTTGCGCAGCTCGCCTGCGGCGAGTTGTGCCGCGGTTTCATCGGCGAGCGGTCGATTGACGATGAAGGGCACCGTCGCTTCATGCAGACCCCCGTGGGAGCGCAAGCCGGTGGCCACGTCCTTCAGGTCATGCCATTCAGGTGTGCGTCCGAGCACGGTGTCACGATCGGCGAGCACGACGAGGTCACCGATCCGGTCAGGTGGCAGTTGGAAGGTGCGGGCTGCCTCATCCCGGGTCAGGACCCGTTCCACGCCATCAACAGCCTGAAGGCATGCGGTTGCCTGCTGCACGTGGTCGGCGTCGACATAGACCGTGGCATAGGAGCCGAGAGCGCCGTGATGGACGACGTAGGGATCGGTGATCGGCAGTATGACCCGCGCCTCGGCAACCCCGCTGTCGCGCAGACGGGTCTCGAGGTATTCGACCTTTGGCGAGCCGTCCGTCTTCGTCTTGGTGTTCATGCCGTGGTCGGCGGTGATACCTACGACGGCGCCACTGCGGTGCAGTTCTCCCAGGAAGAGGTCGAGGCGTGCGTAGAAGGTGTTGGCTACGGCTGTACCCGGGACATGCTTGTGCTGCACGAAGTCCGTCGTCGACAGGTAGAGAACTCGTGGCGCCGGCGTGCGGGTCATCAGCCGGGCGCCGGCCTCGATGCAGAACACGCTGGCTTCCGGATCGTAGATCCCCGGATTGTCGCGCCCGACCATGTCGGATACCGCCTCGATGCCGTTGATCTCCAGGGTGGCCTCGTGGGCCTTCTCCACGGAGAAGCGGATGGCGGTCGACGGCAGGCCCTGTGACAGGAAGGCGCGCAGCTTGTCCTTCGTCGTCACCGTGGCCACGTCCACACCTTTCCGGGCGAAGGCTGCCAGCAGCGTCGGACAGCGCAGCCAACGCGCCTCCTGCATCAACACTTCCTCGTCCGCCTCGGCGTCGTAGTAGAAATTGCCGGGGATCCCATTCACCTCGGGCGGGGCGCCGGTGATGATGGCCACATTGTTGGGATTCGTGAAGGAGGGTACGACGCCGTGCGCCTCGCCGCGGGCGCCAGCGGCAATCATGGCCTGAAGAGCGGGCATGACGGTGGCCGCCTCGTCGAGGTACGCCGGCTCGCAGCCATCGAGACAGATGCCGACGACGGGGGTCTGCGGTATCGAATAGGACCGGCCGTTGACGGTCAGGTCAGATGCAGGGCTCACGCAGGGTCCTGTGGGTTAGGGGGCACTGCCGGGGTGACTGCAACCCGCAACCAGCGGCACTGACGACTCAACTCGATGGCTTCCTCGAATCGACTCAGGGGCAAGGCCGGGCTCACCAGGTCGGCAAAGGGAAGGTGGCCCACCGTCCGTTCGAGGAAAGCGAGGCCCTCCTCCAGATGGTGGGGGGAGTAGTTGTGCACGCCGTGCAGGGCCAGGCATTTGCGGATGATCCGTTCACCCGTCAGACCACCCAGATCAGAGTCGGGGTGGACCATGCCGGCCAGAACGCAAACGCCGCCGGTGCGAATGTGGTCAATGCCTTCGAGCAGCGCCGCTCGGCTACCCGACAGTTCCAGGACGGCATCAACCCCCTCTGGAGCGACGCTCCGGATCTGATCCTGCCGGTCACCGGCCGAGTCGTGGTCGCAATCGAGTGGTCGCGCCCCAAAGCGCTGCGCCAGTTGCCGTCGCTCGGGAACGGGATCGGTGCAGAAGACGGTCCTTACACCCCGGTCCCTCAGCCAGGCACAGGCATAGATGCCGAGCAGTCCGGCGCCCTGCACCAGCACCGAAGCGGCACTGGCGGGCACGTGGCTCAACACGTTGGCCACCGTGGCCAGGGCGCAGTTGGCGGGTGCCACCACGCTGTCGTTCAGCGAATCCGCCACGGGCAGGACACGGGTTCCCCGGCGCAGAACGATGTGCGAGGCATAGGTCCCATTGAGGCCGTGACCATCAGCCACGGTGGCGTGGCCGTACTTGAACAGCCGAGCACACTTTTCCGGCAAGGCGAAGTCGGTGCAATAGGCACAGTGGCCGCAACTGTCAGCGATCGACCAGGTGACGCGGTCGCCGCATCGCAGTCCATCTCTTCCGGAGCCACAGTGGACGACCTCACCGACGCCTTCATGTCCCAGAATGGCGGGCGTCGACTCGGTGCGCCGACCCTCGATGGTGTGCAGGTCGGAGCCGCAGAGAGTTGCCAGACGCACGGCGACGAGAACCTCGCCTTCTGCCAGTGTGTCCGGAAGTGCGAACTCCTGTTGGCGGAGAGGGCGTTCAGGCCCGTCGAAGACCCTAGCTACAGCGTGTGTGACCACGAGGATTGTGCCCCCAATGCTCAGTCCTGCAGCGATCGTCGGTAGAACCGCTCCATCGAGTCCTGCGCTCGCCAGTCCAGCATTCGCCGCGCCTTGTCACTGGAATACTTGCCGTGGGGCAGGTCGGCGGTGACAAAGAAGGTCTCGTGGCGAGTCGGCAGTCTGGTGAGATCGGCCTCGAGAGCGCAGCGAATGACCCGGGCAGCATCCGGGAACGTGACGGAGAACGGGATCAGACCGTGTCTTCGGCCGCCATACCGGGGGTCGTCAGGATCGGTGGTTCGGAAGTTGAGGAAGAGCAGGCAGAGCACGTGAATGGGGAACTGTTCGGCAAAGAGTCGGCTGATCTCATGTCCGGTGGATTTACTCAGTGCATACAGACTGGTGCCGGCGTGGGGAGGGACCTCCTCCACGAGGCCGAAGTCGTACGTGTGATAGGGCTCCCCCGTAACCGTGAAATGGGGACCGGTGTTGATCGTACGCTCGTGCCCCATATCGACGGCGACACGCAAGGCGTTGTAGGCACCCACTGTGTTGACGTTCCAGGCCAGCTGCCGGTGGGGGCGCAGGACGGAGCAGTTGACGATGACATCGCAACCCTCCCCGGCCCGGCGTACCTGATCCAGGTCACCGGCGTCCACCTGCATTGTCTCGTGGGGGGATCCGTCCGGTACCGTGACATCGGTGATGCGCAAGCTGTAGCCGCCGCGTTCGAGTTCGCTTACTACCCAGGGCCCCAACTGCCCGTTGCCGCCCAGCAGGCAGACTTTCACGATCCCACCGGCAAACGCCGTGGGCGCCCGAAGTCGTGCTCCAGCGTCACTGCCAAACGATGTCGGCCGCTGCCGCACTGGAAACGAGCACCTTCGAAGTCTCCCTGCAGATGAAACAGCCGGTAGGGCTCCGGCTTGTCCCCAGCCACTACGGCTGCGCAGATGCCGGCTGCAGCGTCACGCGGATCGATCGCCATAGGGTCCAGATCATCCCCCGTACCGACCCCGTCGGCGTCAACCAGATGACCGAGCCGGAGAATGGTAAGCCGGATCTGCGCCGTCTGGGCGAACTCCCTGGCGACGAATTCTCCCAGGTACGGAGCCATGACAGCTGGCTCTGTCGTGGGCCGTGGGCGCCAGCTCGGGGTGACGAGAAAATCGGGGTCATAGTCCTCGAGGCAATCCAGAGAACTGACATAAACCATGTGCTCCACCCCGGCATCGACAGCGGCGAGCAGCAGGTTGTAGGTGCAGCGTGTGCAACTGTCGATCCAGGCCGCAGCATCGGCTGCCATTGGGTCAGCCGGTCCAGGGAGGTGTACCACGGCCCCCATTCCGGCCACCAACTCATCCGTCTGCCGTCCATGACCGAGTTGCGACTGGGTGAATTCCGACTCGGTGCGCCGTCGTCGTCGGTCGCTCAGCCGCAGCCGGTAACCCCGGCGACGCAGGGCCTCGGCGGCATCCTGGCCCAGCCGGGTGGCCGCACCCGTGAGAAGGATCTTCACAGCGCTGTTGCCTACAGGATCTGCTGGTCGATGTTGGCCGCCACCATGTCGTGCACGTCCGAGTCGCGCAGGGCGCTGGGTGACTGCATCTCAAGAACGGCCTTCTCATGCAGTTCATCGATCGATCGGCAGCCGGCGGTGGCGAGGGTGGAACGGAGGATCTGCAGTATGACCGGCAGTTTTTCGGAGACAGATCCCAGATGGGGTACGTATCCGGTGATGCCCTCCTCGAAGAACAGGTCCTTCAGTTGAGAATACCGTCTGTGGTTGCGGGCCTTGGTGCTGCCCTCCATCCAGTACTCCTTGACGATTTCACCGGCGGCGTTGCGCATGAGATTGCCGGCAGACTCGGTGTATCGGGCGAAGAAATTGCCCATCATCAACGCGTCAGCGCCCAGGGCAAGGGCGACGGACATGTCCGCCGGTCCCGAGATTCCGCCATCGGCGATGACGGGGATATACTGGCCCGTGGATTCGGCATGGGCGTCGCGGACGGGGATGATGTCAAGCAAGGTTGAACCCTGCCCGCGGCCTGTGGCTTTTACTTCCTGAGTGGTGCAACCAGACCCGATTCCCATGCCGACCTTGACGCCATCCGCTCCCGCTTCGACGAGAAACTCGAAGCCTCGGGCCGTGACCACGTTGCCGGCGACGACGGGAACCTCGTACGTGGACTTGATCCACTCCACCATCTGTCGTTGGTACTGGGTGTGGCCGTCGGAGGCATCGATGAGCAGAACATCCACCTCGTGTTCGACGAGACACTGCACGCGCTCACGGTCCTCCGGATGGGTGGACACGGCGGCGCCGACCAGCAGACGTTTCTTTTCGTCGATGGACTCATTGGGGTGCTGCAGGTGCTTGTCGAGGTCCTTCTTGAAGACCGCCGTCTGCAGCATGCCGTCCTCATCGACGATGGGCAGGAAGCCGCGCCCGAACTTGATCATCAGTTGATTGGCTTCCTTCAGGTCGGAGATGTTGACCCCGTACTGGACGTCGGTGCGCATGCGGTCCTCGACCGTAAGGGCATGGTCGCGGCGTACGTCGAAGTCCTTGTCGGTTATGACGCCGAGCAGCTTGCCGTGGAAGTCGCCGGAGTCTGTCACCGGGAACGTGGTGTACCCCATCTCGTTGATGATGATGATGATGTCGGAGATGGTGTGGCGCGGCGACAGGGTCGTGATGTTTGTCTGAAAGCCCGCCTTGAAGCGCTTGACGCGGCCGATTTTTTCTGACTGTTCCTCGATGGTCTGGCTGACGGGCAGAATTCCGATGCCGCCCAGCTGGGCGATGGCGATGGCCATCTCCGTGCCGGTCACAGCCTGCATGGCAGCCGTGAGAAACGGCGTCTGCAGTCTCAGGAAGTCGCTCCCCTTGCGGCAGAGACGTGTGGTCAACTCGACGTTGAGCGCGTTGCCGTCCGGCGGGGTATAGCCGGGCAGGATACGGAACTCACGGAGACTGTGAGAGGGTCGTTTAAGAACCTTCGCCATGGTGGCTCTTCCTTCCGGGAAAGCCCGCCAGGGGAAGGAGGGCTCGGCAAGCGGTGGCGAGGGGAGATAGTGCGCCTCTGGTGAGCACCAAAATCTACGGCTCCGCGCGCCATTGTCCAACATGCCTGCCACATTGTCCAGTGCGGGGGAACGCGTACTTTACCACCGCGTCTCTATTTCTGTTGCGGCCAGCTTCTGGCCGCCGAAACCCATAAGGAGTGTGGCTATGCCCTACGTGCGGCATCACAGCAGCAAGAACAGCAGTGGCAGCCTGATCGGCTTCCTGGCAGGTTGTCTGGCCGGCATCGTCTTCGGCGCGATACTGGGTGTGCTGATGGCACCCCATCGTGGCGACATCACCCGCCGCAAACTGGCCCGTCGTGCCGAGGAAAAACGCGATCAGGTCGTCGAGAAGGTCGAAGACCTGATGGTTCATCGCAGCGAGGATGAGGATGCCGACGAAGCAGCAAATAACTGACACCCTCAAGGAACGCTTCGCGGAAGTAGCCGGTCGCGGCAAGCTCTTCGGGCAGGCTCTGAAGGTTCGCGCCGACATGGCAGCCATCCGTCGCCGCCTGCGCACGACCTATGCCGAACTTGGCGAGGAAGTCTATCGGCGCCTGCACGACGGTGGGCTGGATGGCGACCATCAGTTACTGACGATGAAGGAGCGGATCGACGGGCTCAAGGCCGACATCCGGCAGCGGGAGGCGGAGCTGAACGACATCGTCTACGCCGGAGTTCGTCGCCCGGGCGACGAACAGTCTCCGTGATCCGTTTTCTGCTGGGTATGGTTGCGGGTCTGGTGACAGGGATCCTGCTGTTCGGATCGCTGCTGGAGCAGTTTGAGGACGCCGCCGACTGACCACATCGCCGCGCCCAACCCTCACCGGTCCTCACCGCTGCCGTGGAGGCGGTACAGGCGGGCGTAGATCCCATCCTCGGCCACCAGTTCCTCGTGCTTACCACGCTCCCGGACCTCGCCGTGATGCAGCACCAGGATCTGGTCGGCAGTACGGATCGTCGACAGTCGATGGGCGATGACGACTGAGGTCCGCTCCCGCATCAGACGCGAGATCGCCTCCTGGATGAGTTGCTCGGTTTCGGTGTCGATGCTCGATGTCGCCTCGTCGAGCACGAGGATCGTCGGGTCAAAGGCCAGGGCGCGAGCAAAGGACAGCAGTTGACGCTGACCAGCCGACAGACTCGTGCCGCCTTCGGCCACCGGTTGACTGTAGCCCCGCGGCAGGCGCTCTACGAAGCGGTCGGCGTTGACGTACCGTGCCACGGTGCGCACCTGGTCACTGGATATCTGTGCCTCTCCCAGGCGGATGTTGCCCTCGATATCTCCTGAGAACAGAAACACATCCTGCTGCACGATGCCGATACGCCGTCGTAGCGCCTCCACGTCCCATTCGCGAACATCGAGACCGTCCACGCGAACAGCCCCCTGCTGGATCTCGTAGAAGCGGCACAGCAGGTTGACGACGGTCGTCTTGCCGGATCCGGTAGCGCCCACGAGGGCCAGACTCTGTCCAGCGGTGACACGGAAGGAGACATCTCTCAGAATCCAGTCTGCTGCCTGCGGATCGTACTTGAAGAAGACCCGATCGAATTCGATAGCGAGTCCTTCCGGGCGATGGCCCGTCGTGCCCCTGGGACCACCGGTCGGCTCCGTCGGCGTGTCGAGGAGTTCGAAGATCCTCTCCGAAGCCGCCATGGCGCTCTGCATCAGGGCGTAGCGGTCAGAGATGTCCATGATGGGCCGGAAAAAACGCCGTATGTACTGGACGAAGGCGACGAGAACCCCCAGGCCGATGGCGTCCTGCACGACGGCGCCGGCGCCATACCACACGATCAGCGCCATCCCCACCGTGCCGACGAACTCCGTGAAGGGGAAGAAGAGGGCGTAGTAGAAGATTTCGCGATCCTCGGCCCGGCGATACGGCAGGTGCTCAGCGTCGAAGTCACGGAGGTTGCGCTGCTGGCGATTGAAGAGCTGCACCACCTCCATCCCGGTGATGTTCTCCTGCAGATAGGCGTTGAGGCGGGCCAACCGGCGGCGGAGCTCGCGGTAGGCGACCATCGCCTTACCCTGCAGGTAGAAGGTGGTCACAGCCAGCACCGGGATCACGGTGCAGGAGACCAGTGTCAGCTTGAGGCTCATGTCGGCCATCAGCACGATGATGACGATCAGCGTCGCCAGATCCATGAACACGGAGACGATGCCTTCGCTGAAGAATTCGTTGAGAGCTTCCACGTCATTCGTCGTGCGTGTCATCGTGCGACCGATGGGGGTGCGGTCGAAGTACCGCATGGGCAGTCGTTGCAGGTGCACGAAGATCTGCCGGCGCAGATCTCGCATGACGTGCTGTCCCATCAGCTCGGTAACTCTCGTCTGCCCGTACTGGGCGAGGTACTGAACCACCAGGCTGGCGAAATAGAAGGCGATAATGACATGGAGGCCGTGGAGATCACCCTCCAGGATGTGCTCGTCGACGCCTATCTGAGTCAACCGGGGCCCGAGTTGACTGGATATCGCCGTCAGCAGGATCAGCGAAAGGGCAGCTACCACCCGGAGCTTGTATGGTCCCAGGTAGGCGACGAGGCGGAGCACGAGCCGCAGGTTGAAGGGCCGCTCCTGCACCTCCTCTTCGTTGGTGAGATCCACGGGACTCACATCACATCTCGTCGAGTTCGGCCGCCAGTTGCTGACGCCGAGCCAGGTCGGCGTAGAGGCCGCCGGCCGAGATCAGCTCGGCGTGTGTGCCCTGCTCGGTGATGCAGCCCTCATCGAGGACGATGATGTGGTCGGCGTCGCGCAGAGTCGAGATTCGGTGGGCGATCAGGATCGTTGTGCGCTGCGCCATGATGCGTCGCAGGTGGCCGAGAATCGCCTCCTCCGTCTCCGTGTCGACGGCGGACAGGGAGTCGTCGAGGATGAGGATTTCGGGACGCATCAAGAGTGCGCGCGCCAGTGTGGTGCGCTGTTTCTGTCCCCCGGACAAGGTCACGCCCCGCTCGCCGATGACCGTGTCGAAACCCTCTTCAAACTCCTCCACATCTGCTCGTACCTGGGCCTCTTCGGCGGCCTGGCGGATCTGGTCCGGTGTAGCCTCCTCTACGGCGTAGCCCATGTTGGCCCCGACTGCATCGGAGAACAGGAAGGGGGTCTGCGCAACATAGCCAATGGCCTGCCGCAGCCGGGCCAGAGGCCACTCGTCGAGAGGCACACCATCGAGAAGAATCCGACCTGCTGTCGGTTCGATGAGGCGCGGAATCAGCCTCGCGAGGGTTGTCTTGCCTGACCCCACACGACCGACGATGCCCAGCGTGGTCCCGGCAGCCAGGTCGAGATCCACGCCTTGCAGAGCCGCCATGTCGTCGTAGGCAAAGCCGACCCCCTCGAACTGCAATCTGCCGGATACACACTCCGGCGGTGCGACCGATGCAGCCGACACCATGCGGTCCGAAATGCCCGGCTCGATGGCGAGGACCTCGTTGATGCGGCGCATGGCGACCAGCGCCCGCTGGGAGCGATCGATGATCCAGCCAACGTAGGAGACCGGTCGGATCAGCAGCGTGAGATAGGCGTTGAGGGCGACGAACTCGCCGATTTTCAAACTGCCTGTGGCCACGGCTTCGCCACCGAGCCACAGGTTCATGCCGAGGCCGGTGGAGGCGATCAGGAAGGAGAGGGGACGGTAGATGGCGTGGGTATGGATCAGGCTGGCGTTGCGCTCCAGGTACTCCTGGTTGAGACCGTCGAAGACGCGGGTTTGAGCCGGGCCCTGCACGAATGCTTTTACCACACGGATCCCGGACAGGTTCTCCTGGATGAAATTGCTGATATCGCCGAAGAAGTCCTGGATTGCACGGAAGCGTGTATGTACGATGGCGGCCATGCGAATGATGAACAGGCTCATCAAGGGCAAAGGAATCAGCACCAGCAGTGACAGCTGCCAGTCGATGCGGCACATCATCACCACGGAGAAGACGAAGATCAGGGCGGTCTCAGCGATGCCGCGCAGACCATAGGTGAAGAAGATACGGACCTGGGTCAGGTCGTTGGTGGCCCGGGCCATGAGATCACCCGTACGATGCTCCTGATAGAAGGACAAAGGCTGCGCCAGCAGGTGAGCGAAATATGTCGTGCGGATGTCGTACTCGATCCAGGTCGAGGAGACACCCATCTGCCGCCGCATGATGAACCCGCCGACGGCGACGAAGGCTGCCAGAACGAGGACCCAGGCAACGCGATCGCGCACCGTGGTCAGGGGCGCCGCACTGGCGCCGGATTCCAGGGCATCGACGGCGGCGGCGATCTGCATGGGGATCAGTGCACTGGCCACCTGGGAGCAGGCGATTGCGACCACGCCCACAAGGAGCCGTTTTCGGTAGGGGCGAACGTAGTGGGAGAAGGGCCCGAACATGTCAGCGTTCTGCAGAAAGCCGTGACGCCGACTCAGCCAGGCCCCATCAGTTCGGGAAAGTCCCGCCGCAGGATGGGCACCAGGGCTCGCAGGGCGCCTCCCCGGTGGCTGATGGCGCCTTTCTCCGCTCGACTCAAGCTCGCCATACTGCGGCCGTACTCCGGCGCGTGAAAGATCGGATCGTAACCAAAGCCGGCCTCGCCAGCAGGTTCGTGGAGGATACGCCCTTCGCAGGTGCCCTCGACTGACGCGCTGCGCCCGTCCGGGGAGCAGATAATCAGACAGCAACGGAACCGGGCCGTGCGCGCCGCGTCAGGCAGATCCCTCAGTTCCTCGAGGAGACGTCGGCATCGTCCCGCGTCGTCAAGATCGGGGCCGCCGTAGCGAGCGGACCGCACACCAGGACGGCCGTCGAGGGCGTCCACCTCGAGGCCGGAATCGTCGGCGACACTGGTCATCCCTGAGGCCCCGCAGTGAGCCCGTGCTTTGAGCAGGGCGTTGTCGTGGAAGGTCTGTCCCGATTCTTCGACGTCCAACTCTCCAAGGCCGACGTCGCCCGGCGAGCGGATCTCCGTACCCGCCAGCAGCAGGCGGAACTCCGCGAGCTTGCCGGCATTGCCCGTGGCGACAAGCAGCACCGGTGATGCTACCGTTGCCCCTGGGCCTGAGCCTGAGCGGAGTCCAATTCCTGGAGTCTGTGGGCGCAATAATCCTTGTAGCGGCTGTCAGCGATGGCGCGACTGTACCAAGTGAGTGCCTCCTCCAGCTGTCCCAATTCGCTGTGGGCGTCGGCGAGGATCACCTGAGCGTCGTAGAAATCCTTCTGTCGGGAGACAGCGGCCATCCCCGATTCGATGGCGGCACGATACTCTCCCATGCCGAGGTAAGCCTCTGCCAGTCGGTAGCGGGCCTGGGAATTCTTGCCGTCCACCCCGACCGCCGAATTGAGCGGTGCGATGGCCTCTCCATGGCGCTGCAACTTGATCAGAGCTGTGCCGATCAGGACAAATCCTTCACCGTACTTCGGGTCAAGAGAGACCGCCTTGCGCAGCGTGGCAATCGCACCCTCCAGGTCGTCAGAAGCGATTCGGACCTGGGCCAGACCGGCATGGGCCTGTACGAGCTGGCCGTCAACAGCGATTGCCTTTTCGTACATCTCGGCCGCCAGGCGCATCTCGCCTCGTTGACGATGGATGTCACCCAGCGACTTATGCGGCCAGGCATAGGTTGGATCGGCCTTGACGGCGGCCTGGAACACGGGAATTGCCTTGTCGGGTTGCCGCAGGCTGATGTGACACAGGCCAATCGTGTAGAGGGCCTGGGCGTTGGCCGGATTGTACCGAAGCGATGCCTCGAAGCGCTGGATCGCTTCGCCGAACCGACGCTGCTGACGCGACCGGAGGGCGGCCTTGTAGTAGAGATCCCCGAGCAGACGCGGGATGCGGCCGGCCAGATCATCACGGCTTACCCCGTGACGCAGAGCGGCCTCGAGGGCGGTGGCCGATTTGTCGTAGTCCCCCAGACTGGCATGGGCCATACCCAAGGCATAGTGCGCATCTCCGTAGGTTGAATCGAGGCCCACGGCAGTCTCCAGCTCGATGGCGGCGTTCCGGTAGTCCTTCCCCTGCAACTGCGTATAGCCGGCCCGGTAATGGGAGACAGCTTCGGGCGTCTGCGCCGCAACCAGGCAGTTGCACAGTAGAACGAACAGACAGACCAGTCCGGTGTGCCTGCAACAGGATCGCTTCACGTGATTCGTCGGCGTCATAGTCGTAGTCGGGGTTGCTGGTGGGGGAAGCGGCTGAAGCTACTGGGGCCCCCAGTGGTTGTCAAAGACGGGACACTTTCTGTACACTACCTCTCGAACCGCTTCTGTAACAATCGGTTCGGGTTTCTGACACCGTCTACTGACGTCTCTACCATGCGCTGGTTTCAACTCGATCCGGGCTACTGGCTTTACTTTGCTGCCGACTGGTGCCGCGACGAACTCGTCGGCACGCGAACCGGCGCCGTGGGCATCGTCTTTTTCGAACTGTTCGCCGAACTCTGGTACTGGCTCCTCGTCGGCGCGTTGTTGAGCGCTCTCGCCTCTCACTATCTGCCGCGATCTCGACTGGGCAGCCTGCTGTCGAGGCATCGCGCCGGTTCCGTGGTGGGCGCTTCCCTCCTTGGTCTGTTATCTCCCCTGTGCACCTTCGCAGCGATTCCGCTGGTCTCCCGTGTGCTGCGCTCTGGTGTACCGGCACCGCCACTGATGGCCTTTCTGTTCACGTCCCCGTTGATGAACCCGGCCCTGTTTGCCTACACCTACGGGGCACTCGGCCTCGAGATGGCGACGGCACGGACGGTGACGGCCCTGTCCATCGGTCTGGCAGTGGGCCTCGGCACTCATCTGCTTCAGGGTCGCGGGCTGCTCGCCCTCGATCTGCTGCCACCAGATGCCATGCCCGCGGTGGCCGGAGGCTCCGGCAACCTGTCTGGCGTCGGGGAGCCGACGCTGGCCCGTCGTTTCGCTCGAGATCTGGCCTTCATCTGCCGCTGGTTCACCCTCGGAGTTTTCATTGCCTCGCTGACGGCAACCTTCCTGTCTCCCGGACTCATCCGGTCGTTGCTGGGGGCAGGCAGCCACTGGTCGGTGCCGGCAGCCGTCGCCCTCGGCGTACCACTCTACGCCTGTGGCGGTGGGGCGATCCCCGTGGTGGAGACCATGATTCGACTGGGGATGACGCCCGGTGCGGCTCTCGCCTTCTTCATCGCCGGGCCGGCGACGAAGTTTCACACGGTAGGAACTCTGGCCGCCGTGTTCGGTCGCCGAGTGCTGGTATGGTATCTGGTCGTCATGATCTCCGGCGCGTTGGCCTGGGGATATCTCTATCCCTTCTCTGACAATCTGCAGGTCCGTCACCGCGACCCCTTCGTGTCCAGCGCCGAACGCTGAAACACCTGCTACTCGCGGACTCGTCGCTCTCTGCTCCCTTCCGGCCAGGGACAGATGGGCTGCCAGTGCTTTGGACGGCATCTGACACCGGGGTTATTCTTGACACTGTGGCACACAGACGACGAGATAGATACCTGGATTGTGGCGCCGTGAGCGTCGCCTCGAGCCTGGCGCTACGAACCTTGGCGGCCGTCTGTTTCGGACTGATTGCTATGGTGGCGGCGTGCAACGAGCCCGATCCCGAGCCGCACATCGCGCTGCTGAAGAGCCTGCAGCCGGAGGTCCGGGAGAAAGCCGCGGGCAAGCTCGTCATATACGGTGAGTCGGTCGTGCCACGACTGATCGAGGAGACCTATTCCGACTATACGCGAGTGCGGTTCGAAGTTGCTCGTATACTTGGGCGTATCCGGGATCCACGGGCGACGGATGCCATGATCCGTCTGCTCGATGACAGCTCCTTCAACGTCGCCGCCTACGCGGCGCGAGGTCTCGGTGAACTGCGGGCCGCCAGGTCGGTGCCGACGTTGCTGCGTTTCACGAATTCTCCGGCGCGAGTGTTTCGGCAGCAGGTGGTGTGGGCCCTGGGCCGCTGCTACGACGACTCGATCCACGCTGGCTTGGGCGACTCCGTGCTGCACGTGGTCGAACGAGGGCTGCACGATCCCACCCCGGATGTACGTGTGGTGGCGCTGCAGAGCGCCCGCGAACTGGGCTATCGTGGGATGTCGGCGCAGCTGATTCGCATGGCGCGAGACCCCTCCGCAGAGGTCCGCCATGTCGCCGTCCAGGCTCTGGGACAGGTGGCGATCGGCGACACACCGCGTCCCTCGGGTCCCGTTGGAGAACAGATGATGTCGGGCATCGTCGACGCACTGCTGGCCGCTGTCGACGAACCACACCAGAGTATCCGCACCAAGGCAGTACGCGCTCTCGAACGCATGGGGCCGCCACCACAGACCGAGGCCGCACTGCAGCGGATGCTGGCAGGGGGAACGATCGAGGATCAACGCGAAGCGCGCCGAGTGCTCGAAAAGCTCGCGGGTCAGGGATAGTCGGCAGACACACCAACCTTGAGAAGCACGATGGAAATGACGGTACAATGACGGAGAGCTCCCCACGGTCACTGAAGATCGGGTTTCCTTCTGGAAGCCTGCAGGATGCCACGTTCAAGCTGTTCGACCGGGCCGGGTACAAGATGCGGCTGCCCTCGCGGTCCTACGAACCGGAGATCGATGACCCGGAGCTGACGGGCCTCATGTTCCGGGCTCAGGAGATCGCCCACTACGTCGAGCGCGGCGTCCTCGACGTGGGTGTCACGGGCCGGGATTGGGTGGAGGAGTGGGAGGCGGACGTCGTGGAGATCGGCGAGCTGTGCTACAGCAAGGCGACGTCGAAGCCTCTGCGGTGGGTCATCGCCGTGCCGGAAAACTCGCCCATCCGGACCGTGCAGGATCTGCAGGGCAAGCGGATCGCCAGCGAACTGGTCGGCGTCACACGGCGCTTTCTCGCTGACCGCGGCATCGAGGCCGAGGTCGAGTTTTCCTGGGGTACCACTGAGGTCAAGGCGGGGATTCCGGGCGTTGCCGACGCCATCGTCGACGGCACCGAGACGGGATCTTCTCTCCGTGCCAACCGTCTGCGGATCGTTGAGGTCATGCTGGAATCGACGACGCGCTTCATCGCCAACAAGAAGGCGTGGGCAGACGATTGGAAACGGCAGAAGGCCGCCAATCTGCACACGCTGCTGCTCGGCGCCCTGGATGCCGACTCCAAGGTCGGTCTGAAGATGAATGTGCCTCGAACTCAACTGGACCTGGTGATGGCAATCCTGCCCGCCCTGCACGCACCGACGGTCTCCAATCAGGCCGACGAGGCCTGGGTGGCGGTGGAGATCATCGCCGACGAGAGCATCGTCCGCGATCTGATTCCGGAGCTGAAGTGCAACGGTGCCGAGGGGATCATCGAGTATCCACTGAACAAGGTCGTGTACTGACCGTGTTGGAAATTGTCCCATATGCTCAGGACGCCAGCCCTCAGGGCCGTCTTGCCGACGTCCTCGCACGCCACGCGGGGGTGCCGCCCGAAGTCGAGGAGACGGTCTCGAGGGTCCTGTCCGCCGTCCGCGAGCGCGGGGATCAGGCGGTGGCGGAATTCACTGATGAGTTTGACGGGGTCAGCCTGTCTCCCGGCCAATTTCGAGTGCCTGGGAAGGCTCTCGACGACGCCCTCGAGTCCATCGACCCGGAACTGCTGGCCGCCATCGAGGAATCTGCCGCCAATATCCGTGCTTTCCACCAGCGGCAGACAGAGAACTCCTGGTTCATGGAAGACGGCGACGGTGTCATCCTCGGCAAGAAGGTGACACCCTTGCGACGGGTGGGGATCTGTGTTCCCGGAGGGCAGGCGCCGCTGATCTCGAGCCTGCTGATGGCCTGTGTACCGGCACAGGTGGCCGGCGTGGAGGAACTCTGTGTCGTGACGCCACCGCAGCCGTCAGGGCTGCCGCACCCGGACATCCTGGCCACTGCCTGTTTCCTCGGCCTGGAAGAGGTCTACGGGATCGGCGGCGCCCAGGCGGTAGCCGCCCTGGCCTTTGGTACGCAGTCGATCACCGCCGTCGACAAGATCGTCGGCCCGGGCAGCGTCTACACGGTCACCGCCAAGCGGCAGGTCTACGGGACGGTCGGCATCGAAATGGTCCCGGGACCGTCGGAGATCGTCATCCTCGCTGACGAGGATGCGGACGCCACCTTCATCGCCGCCGATCTGCTGTCACAGGCCGAACACGGCACAGGCTTCGAGGCCGCAGTGTGTATCACCCCGTCCCGGGATCTCGCCATCGCTGTGCAGCAGCAAGTCGAGAGCCAGAAGGCTCGTCTGCCACGAAAGGACCTGGCCGAAAAGGCCCTGTCCCGATTTGGCGTCATCGTCACCGTGCCGGACCTCGATGTCGGCATGGAACTGGCAAACCGCCTGGCACCAGAGCACCTGGAACTGCTGGTCACCGACCCGTGGGCATGGCTCGACCGGGTGCGCCACGCCGGCGCCGTGTTTCTCGGCGAGGCAGCCACCGAGCCGGTAGGTGACTATTTCGCCGGGACGAACCATATTCTGCCCACGAACGGGGCCGCACGGTTCTCGTCCTCATTGGGACTTTCGGACTTCGTCAAGACGACAAGCGTCATCAGCTATTCACAACAACGGCTGCGAGAGACGGGACCCAGGATCGCAAGGCTGGCACGGGCCGAGAGTCTCGAAGCACACGCCCGGGCCGTCGAGGTCCGGCTCGAAGCCTGGTCGGAGAGATCGACAGATGAGTGAACAGAGACAATCCCGGATTCAGCGTCAGACATCCGAAACGAATATCGATCTGACACTGGTCATCGACGGTGCGGGAGAGTCCAGGATCGATACCGGTGTGGGCTTCTTCGATCACATGTTGACGGCCTTTTCCCGCCACGGGCTGTTCGACCTCAACCTGACCTGTAAAGGGGATCTTGAGGTCGACCCCCATCACACCGTCGAAGATGTGGGCATCTGCCTGGGCCAGGCTGTTGCCGAGGCACTGGGCGACAAAGCGGGAATCGTACGTTTTGGCAGCGCCTATGTGCCGATGGACGAAGCTCTGGCGCGTGCCGTCATCGATCTGTCGGGACGGGCCTATCTGAACCTGCAGGCGGCCTTTGTCGACGAGACCGTAGGCGGGCTGCCTGTGGCGCTGGTGCCCGAGTTTTTCCGGGCCGTGGCCGACAACGCCCGGATGAATCTCCATCTGGATCTGCTGCGCGGCACGAACGATCACCACTCGATCGAGGCGGTTTTCAAGGCTACCGGCCGGGCTCTCGACACGGCGACACGCCTGTCCGAGCGAGTTCAGGGTGTGCTCTCTACCAAAGGCACATTGTAGACGGACCCGCGAGGGCGATCCGCCCTCCTACTGCGCACTACCATCGACCCACCAACAGGAGAAATACGAGGATGGGGAAGCAGCGTCGGCGGAATCGTGCGCCTGCGCCCGAACTCGCAACCGGCGAGCCGGGTACGTCCGTGGGGCGGGGGGCGGACATCACGTCCTGGGTCTCCCGGCCCTGGTTCGCCCCGGTCCTGTTCGCCCTGGTGGCACTCGTCTACTTCTGGGAGTTCCCCTTGAGCGACCAGATCATCCGCGGCGAAGATGTGGGGACCGATTTCCACAAAGGCAAGGCACCGGTCCTGGAGAAGCTGAAAGACCTTGTGCCTTCGGCCTGGGATCCCCGCATGGGTGGGTACCCGATCTCGGAGGAGATTCGCCACAAATTCTTCCCGACCTATCTGATCGAGCTGTTCACGACCAAGCAACGCGCCACTGGCTGGCGCTATCTGCTGGTGGTGTTCGGAGCCGGCTGGGGGATGTCGCTCTACCTGCGCCAGATCGGTGTAGGGCGAGCTGCATCTCTCTGGGGCGGAATGGCCTACCTGTCGGCTCCCATGTTCCTCTCCTTCCCTTTCGCCGGTCAGTACGCGAAGATGACCGTCATCGCTCTGTTCCCTTTCCTCTGCCTGTGTCTCGAGCGAGGCATGGATGGGGGGCGAAGGGCTGCCAGTTGGTGGATACTGCTGGCAGTGCTGATCGCTCTCGGGGTGTTCTCACCCCATCTGCAAATGTTGCAGTACGCCCTGCTCGGTCTGGGGCTCTACTGCCTTTATAAGGTAGTCTCCCAGTTTCGGGAGGGTATGCCGAAACCCCGCCTTCTCGAGCGGATCGTGCTATTCTCCCTGGTAGCCACCCTCGGCCTCGGACTCGGGGCGGAGGGCGTCCTCCCGGCCTTTCTGCACGTGAAGACGCAGTCCAAGCGTGCCGCGATCCAGGATGATCTCGGGCGTTCGGAAGCCCAGCAGCTGGCCCACGCGCGCAGCTGGTCGCTGCACCCTGAGGAGATGGCGTCACTGGTGGTTCCCGAGTTCGCCGGCTTTCTGGATCCGAAAAGCGGGCAGAATCACTACTGGGGCCGGAATCCCATGAAACTCAACTCGGAGTACTTCGGAATTCTCGCCTTGATCCTGGGAGTCGTGGCGGTTCCCTGGGCGCGACGAAGGCCACTCATCCTGTTTCTTGTGCTGTTCTCGGTCACGGCAGCCGCATACACATTGGGAGAGCACACGCCGGTGCACTGGCTGGCCTACCACCTGTTGCCCGGGGGGAAAGTGCTGCGCGCCATCGGCCAGGCGGCGTTTCTTTTTGCTTTCCCCGCCATTGCCCTGGCCGCCATCGCCCTGCACGGTGTTCTCGATGGCCCTGAGGCTCAACGGCGGGAACTCTCGCGCCGGGTGCTTCGCGTCGGCGGTTTCTTTACCGGGCTGGCCCTGATCGCAGCGCTGGCTCCCGGCGTCGTGCTCGAGGCCTGGACTGCCGTCCTGTGGTCGGACATCCCCGATGCCAACCGCCAGGCCATGCTCGCCGGAGCCGGTTGGGCAGGGCGTGGCGCCTTCCTGGTGGCATGCGTGGCGGGGGGCGGTACCGCCCTGCTCGTGCTGCGACTGAAGAACCGCCTGGGTGTCGCTCCTGTCGTGCTGGGACTGATCGCCCTGACTCTGGTCGACACCTGGCGCATCGACAGGCTCTTCCTGCGCTATGAAGACCCTGCCCGCTGGACTGACTTCCGCCACACCAATCCGAGTACGGTGGAATTCCTTCGGCGGCAGCCCGGCAGGTTCCGCCTCTTTCCGCTTCCCGGCTACGGTTTCCTGAGCGATCCCCGTTTTCATCTGGAAGGGGCGGATATCGTCACCGCCTTCAACAACTACACACTCAGGCGGTACGATCGTCTCCTGCAGGAACTGCGTCCAGTCGAGCACATCTACACGTCGAAGCTCCGCGGTCAGCAGGTGTCTTGGAGTGACGACCAGCTGCTGGGCGCGATTCAGCCCTTGCTCAACCTCGTCAATGCCCGCTACATCGTCACCCCGAGGCCAATGGAACTGACGGCCGACGCTTTTCCCGAGGTATCTGCCTCTGAGGGAGTGCGCCTGTACTCAAACCCTGGCGCGCTGCCATGGTTTCAGCTGCTCTCCCACGCGGTAGTGATGGAGGAAGAAGGAGAGATCCTGCAGTTCCTGAGGGATGGACGTCTTGATCTGCGAGAGGTAGTCGTTCTGGAAGGTCCACCACAGATCTCTCTGCCGGGACCGGAGGCAGATCGTTCAGGAGACTCGGTCACGCCGGTGGAGTACGACTACCACGACGGTGTGATCCGGGTGAAGACCCAGGCCACCGGGGCACGTATGCTGGTGGTGAGCGACAACTACCATCCCAATTGGGAGGCCACCATCGATGGCGATGCCGTCGAGATCGTGCGGGCGAACTACGTCTGGCGGGCGGTGCCGGTGCCTGCGGGTGAGCATGACGTGGAGTTCACCTACCACTCCGCGCCGGTGGCGATTGCCCGTGTCATCAGCGGGGGGAGCCTTCTGATTCTCCTGGTCTGGGGCGGCACGATTCTCTGGCGCCGTCGCTCCGGGCCGTCTCCCGTCAGCTAACCGCCAAGACGCTGCCGCGCCGAGCGGATCACCATGCGACCGGCGCGTACCGGGTGCCTCACGCCACGGCCGAAAGTGTGCCATAGGATGCCTGCCCTGGCGGCCAGGCCGCTGTTGCTCTCGCGGAAGGTCGCCAGCTGCTCCTGCATACTGCGGCCTGACTCCTGCTCGAGTTCAGCCAGGCGCTGGCGAAAGATCACGCCCACTTCCTCACAGAGAATGCGGTCCAGGCGATTCCACGACGCCACCGCCTGGGTGTCCCGCTCGGGGATGGGGCTTGATCCGCGCCGACGGACGTTCACCCGTCGGTAGTAGGGGGGAGACCAGCGGAGGCGGTGTCTCCAGTCCAGCAGAGCCTCATCGAAGGCCTCCATGGGGGCCACCAGCACCCTAGAACGGGCGGCCTGCAGAGCTTTCTCCAGATCGGATTCTTCCATTGTCCTCGTCAACGGCATACCGTCGAACTCGACGGCCCCGCTCAGGTACCGGACCTGGTTGTTGTCAAACAGGGCCAGGGGTTTTCGGTCCATCCAGTCTGCAAGGGATGATGGCAGTGCCCCCCGGGCATCCGGTAGCCAGGCCTGAGGTTCGGCGCGTATGTGGGCAACATGGGAAAGGACTCTCCGCAACGGGTCGCGAACCATGGCGAGGGCCAGTCCCTGCGGCCACGATGCGTCGAGGGGGCGATGGGCGCCGATGACAGCCGGCGCCCCCCGGCACTGCCCCGCTGCAACTGACGGGGTCGTATGATCACCGTGGAACCATTGAGGGATCAGATACATACAGGACTGATACTGTCGATCCAGTATCCATCTCAATGTCGAGCCGCCGGTCTTCGGTATATGCACGAAGCACAGCGGGCGTCCATCGGTGTCTGCTGCCGTCACGGGTTTATTCTCGCCAAGCTATAGGGGAGGTTCGGTATGTCTGCTACCAGTGAGCGACGACCGCAGACAGAAAGGGTTGACAGGACTGAACATACGGCCGATTTCGAGTACAAACGACATCTGGCACGAATCTAGCTTGAACCTCGAGCCGAATCGACCTATCTTGTAACCCGAAGCCAGCTAGTGACAAGTGTCACAGCGACCAGGGAGAAGGTTTTCTACATTCTCCCGCAGGGGTTGAGACGGCACGGGTACCGACCTTACCTATCTTGTGATTTTACCCTAGGTTGGCACCAACTTCTGAACCAAGAAAGTGCTTGACACTCCAAAATCGCCGTGATATTATAAGGCTCCCCCACGCCCATGTGGCATGGGGAGGTCCGCGCGTTCCGCAATTGGTGAATGCGCCGGCTGTCCAAGAACAAGCAAGACTGGCCACAAGAGTCTCGTAGGGTGGACCGCAGAAAGGAGGGAGAGGCGACGAAGTCAGCACGTGGGTCCCGCAGTCGGGTGTCGGTCGACGCGGGGTACTTGCAGTTGAAACCGAATCTCTCACAACGCGATTCACAGTAAACTTCCTGTTTGGACATGAAATGACGTCCGCAGACTGCAGTTTCAAGCTATGGGGACTGGGCTCCCTGAGGAGGAATAGGATGCAGTATAGGAAATGCGTAGCCCTTTTCGCCGCCATGTTGGTTGGCTTCGGGGTCGTTGCCGTTGACGCCGCTACCGTCAACAGCATTACGATCGTGTCGCCATCTGACAGCGGTGCACTGCGAGGAATTGACTCGACCTTCCAGGTCCAGGCAAAAGTCCTCGACTTCACCCCGAACGATTCGCTCGAGGTGATCTTTTACTTGGTCACGACCAATGACTCAACGGTCGTGGCAGACAGTCTGAATACCAGTACTGGCCGGAATCTCGCATCGGTTATCGCCAAGTCCACGAACAACACGATCAGGACTTCCGGCGGAACCGCTTTCTACTCTGGAGTGACCGTATCCTCGAAGGTCACGTCGCGAGCTTCAGGTGCACTGGTCGCAGTGCGGGCCACGCGTGGCCTCGCCTTGGCCAGCCCAACCGGCAACCAGGGTGACGCCGACTCCGTTCGTGCTACCACCAGCGGTGACACGACGACCTTCACGTGGTATGGGAAGGTTCACTACTCGAGTGGCACCGTAACAGGCGTGCGTGCCGCCGCGATCTCCATTGACGGCACGTCAACGTCCTCGTTGACGGACACGACCACGCCAACCCTCTCCGCTGGGAGTCTCCTGATCGGTATTGATGCCGATCGTCCGGCGAATGCGGACAAGTTGGTCACCGCTACTTCCGCCAGTGCCCAGGCGAACCGCAACGGCACGCCGAATCACACGATCGGCGGCCTGTTAAACAGTGCCA
>Ga0187827_10000083_pt1 | contig 140341 bp, 128 predicted proteins | sample ETNtaG_39_FD_167969 | JGI IMG/M metagenome (GOLD analysis project Ga0187827, IMG submission 167969) | Marine microbial and viral communities from oxygen minimum zone, Eastern Pacific Ocean - ETNP2014_SV_150_PacBio MetaG (Illumina Assembly) | ecosystem: Environmental > Aquatic > Marine >... | reverse complement strand
CGACAAGCCACCAAAAGCTCCCCACGAGACCTTTCCTGCGGTACTTGCTGTACCCGCGGTTGAGGAGACGGACGCAAACCCCGGAGGGCAGCACGCAAGCAGCAGGTCTTCCTCGCCTTCGTGCTCTCACACTACGTCCGTGTGGGTGTGGGTGAACTTGATCAGGAGAAGCTCACGCCACTGCTCCGTTTGAAATACCACAATTCTATCGCTGATGCCGTGGCTGATCTGGGCAGAGCAGACGAGATCGGCGCGATCTTTTCTGGTTTCCAGAAGCATCTGTACGTAGAGCAGGTAGCATGACAAGCCGGCTGGTTGTATCCGAGCCAGAGGACATTGAGGATGCAGTATCCGAGGCGGTTTCCGTCCATGAAGATCCACCCCAAGGCGTGAATCCCAACGACGATGACGACCCTCATCTTGGGGAGGACGGGATCTTGACCGTAGAGCCCGATCAAATCGAGATCGAAGGTGACTTCGGGCGCGAAGAGTTCCCTGAGAAGGAGTCCTTCCCTGTTGATTTCCTTGGGTGGGACCATACCGAGGAACGGGAAGCGGCTGTCCACGGCCTTCAGACACACGAACCTGCCGACGTGACGATCACACTCGAGAAATCCTGGACGGAGAAGCGCGGCAAGAGTGTTGGCCTCTACCGTGTTCAGGCAGAGCATTGAGCAGTCTCCCCAGGTTGAGGACAAGACCAGACACTCAAGTGAAGAACGTACCGTCGGAGAACAGAGGGGCGTCTGTGGCGAGACAGCCACCAAGACACAGAGATGTCGGCAACGACGAGATCATTGATGTTACCAAGCTGAAATAGACTGCCCAACAAGCCGGATGCACGCGACGGCTTATAGCCGCGCGTGATCTGCAGCGTTACTGACCTCAAAGATAATTACAGTCGAATTGAGAACCGCAATGCCATCTTGTGCGGATTCTCATTGCGACGACAGAAGCACTCCAAGGCGTCCAATTGATGCCAGGTCGCTGCGAAGGTGGTTCGAATTGAGCTCGCTATGGGCTACCATATTGAGGAGACTGCTGGAATCGGCAGTCTCCTCTTTTCGTTCTGGCTGCAAGTGTCTGTGTCCAACTACTCGTCAAGCTCTTCCTTGTAGCGACCGAAGGCGAAAGCCATGTCCATCTCCTCCATAATCGTCGTGCCTTCGTCATCCGTGATCATCAGCGTGGCCATATAGGCCAACCAGCGGTCGGCGACCTCTCCGGTATGACTCCGGTCAAAATGCTCCTCCGTTGGTGCTGTCATGTAGAGATACAGACGCTCTTCGTGATGATGAATGACCATGTTGACCTGATTGTCGGACATGGCCTGTGCCAATTCTGGCCATACCTCATCGTGCGCCTTCTTGTACTCCGCGTAGCATCCCGGTTTCAGCTGGTAGGTAAGTGCCTTGGACCACATCCGTTCCTCCGTTCGTTGATTCCAAGTCTGGATCGCGACGACTGGCTCGAAAAACAGTGAGTAGTTACTTGCTGAACAACAGGCCCGCGAACACGAACATCAGCACTCCCATGGCGGCGTCGATCCGGCCCGATCGAGCCCGCAGCCTGGCGACCGCCTGGCCGCGAGTCAGCAGGATCGCCACGGTGACGTACCAGGTGCCGTCGATACACATCCCCAGCAGGCTCATACCGAGTAAAGTCTCCGTCGTGCTGTCGGCCCCGACGAAGGGGGCGTAAAGGGCCAGCATCCAGGCCAGAATCTTGGGGTTCAGCAGAGCAACGGCGAAGCCCTGGGCAAAGCCGGCACGGCCTGGGCCTGGCGAGCCATGGTGGCTCGCGTCTGGTGCTCGGTGGAAGTTGGCCCGTGCAGCCTGGAGAAACCGGGCTCCCAGGTACACCAGCAGGGCGATTCCACCCCACTTGAGGACCGCCTGCGTGGCCTCATGCAGAGCCAGGGCCGTCGCCATTCCGACCGCCGCCAGAAATGCGTAGAGACCGAACCCAAGGCCGTGCCCGATCCCCGTCATCACTCCCTGACGACGACCGCCGACCATGGTGTTGTGCAACACCACAGCCAGGCTCGGCCCCGGGCTCATCGCCCCCAGGATGAACACGGTGGCCAAAGCCGCCCAGCTCTCAAGGCTCATCCTGACTCATCTGACCCGTTGGTGTGCATGGTTCCGGTCGTCGGCGGCAGGCAACGATGCATAGCAGAGCGCCCGGACCGCTTCTGCGGCCCGGGCGCTGTACCCCATCGCTCGCTACACCGAGGCCACTAGAACCGAACTGACAGACCGCTCCGGATCGTAGTTCCCGTGAAGCCAAACTGATTCACTTCCCACGGGTACTCGAACCGGCCACCCAGATCGGCCTCGAAATCACCCTTCGCATCCAGTTTATCCGGAAACACGTCGAGCAGGTTATTCACGGCCAGGTTGATACCGAACATATCGTTGACCTGGTAGTTGAGCAGCAGATCTGTCAGCACCTTGGCGGAAAACGTCTGGTCCGTGGTGTCGTCATAGTCCTTCGTGGCGTCACCGCCGGCATGTCGCCAAGTGACTTCGCCGAACCTCGTGTTGTTGAGCGCTACCGACAGCTTGTCGACGCGATACGTGAGGCCAAGTGTCATCTTCTGCGATGGCCGGGCCGTCTCGATGCGAGACTGCTCCTTGCGGTCGAACAGGTTCACGCCGGCGGCAGCGATCGGTGCCGGCGTGGCAATGGCGCCGACGATTTCGGTGTCACTGAAATTCGCCGCCACATTGATATCCAGGTCCCCGAGGCCCAACTCCACACCTGGTACATCGACGACAACATCGATACCGCTTGTCTCGGTGTCGACTGCGTTGGCGAAGAATTTCAGGCTGGTAATGTTCGCGTCCGCGAGTATCTGGAATACCTGTGTCGTCTCATCGCTGGATGCGATGCTACTCGAGTACACGATCCGGTCATCCACGGCGATGTTGTAGTAGTCCACGGAGACGTACCATCCGGGCCGTGGCTTGAATGCCATCCCCAACGTGAAGTTGGTTGATGTCTCTTCCTTGAGTTCGCCCACGCCAAGCGATCTGACGACGTCACTCTCGTTGTTGTAGGTGCCCTGATTCGAGATCGTACCAGCCGACAGCAGCGTCTGGATATTGCTCAGGTAGATCTGGTGCAGTGAGGGAGCGCGAAAGCCTGTTGAAAGTGACGAGCGGATAGACAGATTGTCATCTGCCAGCTTGTACCGGCCATTCGCTCGCCATGTAACACTTGTTCCGAAGTCGCTGTAATTCTCAAATCTCGCGGCCAACCCGATGAGCGCATCGTCATTCAGGTCATAATCTGCGTTGGCGTAGAATCCGACGTTTGACCGATCCTCATCGACGGCATTCTGCGGCTGAATCCCCGGGAAAGACTGCACGCCGCCACCGTCGTAGGAAGCTTCATCTCCGCTGGTGGCAACAAAGTTCTCGATGCGAAATTCCGTTCCCAGACCCAGAGATACCTGCCCGAACGTATTGGCTACATCAAGGTTCACGACGGCATGGCCAAACTCGTAGCCCCCCGGCTCGAACGTGGTAGGACTGTCCTCACCCAGGTCCATGTTCAGAGAATTGTCTACCGTGTAATCGACCGAGTTTCCTCCCGAACTGAGGCTGACATCATAATCCCAGTCCATCTTTCGTCCGCGAACACCGGCCGTCAGTGAATTGTCGATGATATCGGTTTCGAATGTTGGCTGGAATCCGTTCGCTCTGGCACCGGCGATGAGATTGCAGCAGTCAGAGACCCCGGGCCAGTAGGGGGCCCGGTAGAGTGCGTAGCTCAATCCACTCCGATCCGTGTACCCACCAAAAGCATAGAGTTCGGTCTGCTTATTCAGATCGTAGGTGCCGTTCAGGAACACGCCCCTGGTTGTCATATCGGGGATCCCGATGCGGGTTCCCAAATCGGGATTCTCACGCTGCCAATCGGTATCACCCGAGCGGATCTGCGCACCCGTGGCCACAACGCCAGGCGTCGCCTCGAAACCGCCAGCCGCTTCGATCGGGATGGCGCCGATGTCGTAGAGAAAGCCAAAGAGACCATCGCCACCTGGCACCCCTGCACGCCTGGTTTCATCCTGGTCGTGATAGGATGCCGTGACGTTCAAGTGGCCCTTGCCGCCGATGTTCATGCCATGGTTGATGTCGACACCCATGTTGTCGCCATCGCCCGCATTCCTGTGACCGCCCGCGGTCTGACCGGCTGACAAGTTTACCTCGGTATAGTCTGTTTCTTCCTTCAAAATGATGTTCACAACACCCGCGATGGCATCTGAGCCATACTGCGCAGATGCACCGTCTCGAAGCACCTCGACCCGCCCGATCGCAGCGGTGGGAATGCTCCGCATGTCTACGCCTACCTCGCCTTTGCCCGGCGTGTCGTTGATATAGACCAGCGAACTTGCGTGCCTGCGCTTGCCGTTGATGAGCACCAAGGTCCGACTCGGACCCAGCCCCCTGAGTTCTGCCGGGTCGAAGTGGGCGGTGGCATCCGATATCGTCTGCTGGGACACGTTGTAGGAGGGCACTTTGTAGGCCAGCATGTGATCGAGACTCACCTGTCCGGTGGCCTTCAGTTCTCTGACTTGCAGATTGTCGACCGGCACCGGCGAGGTGATCTGTGTTCGCGGTCGAAACCGCGATCCGACGATCGTGACTTCGTCGACCTCTACGGGCGAGCTCCTCAGAGAGAAATCAGCCGTTGCCCCGCTTTCAGCGACGGTGACAACCTGGCTCTTTGAGTCGTAGCCGACATAGGAAGCAACAACCGTGTGCTGACCGGCCTGAATACCGTCGATCGAGTAGGACCCATCCAGACCGGCGACTGCACCCAGCTTCGTCCCCTCTACGGCAACGATCGCACCCACAAGTGCGTCGCCAGTAGCTTCATCAGAGACCTGTCCGCGTACCTGCGACGCAAAAACCGAAGCTGGCAGGAGTATCAGACACAGCGCGAGGACATTTGATTTCTGCATGGCCTTCCTCACTAGTTGACTGGTGAACATCAAGAGAGCGTTCTGCCGTAATGGATTCTCGCGGGCCACCGCGGCGCGGCGCGGCGAACCTGGGGCCGAATTATCGGCATCTCGCCTGCCTGGGGCAAGCTGGCCGCACTGCAGATCGCTCGCCGGCCCTGGCCTACTTGGCTATAGACGCTGCCCCGCCCTTCCGGCAAGCCCGAAACTGACGCCGGTGCCTTGCGGCGCATGGGTCACGAAGTCCTTGCACGCAGCGACTGTCTCGAAACCAGGATGCTGCTGGATGGCGAGATCGTGACCCAGGTCCTGGCCGCCAAAATCAAAATAGTCGACGCCTGGCTTGGCCAGGTAGCGAGCGTGGAGCACCCCTTTGAGTGTTTCGAGCTTGAAACCAAGCACGGCGTTGTTGTTCCACCATTCGAAGTAAGGACTGCCGTCGGGACCCAGTTTTCTGTCTACTTCGCCGTAGTTGTTGGAGCCGCCAAGGCTGCGCTTGCCGATCGGTGGGTAGTAGAAGGCGTCGATGACCGCGTCGACGGTGGCTTCGTCCTCAACGGTTGGCACCTTGATCGAAAACACTCCGATATCGAGTAAGCCGGAGATCAGCGAAGCCGGGTGGGCATGTTTGATGCGCATCATTACGGGCGTGTCTTTTTCCTGGCCAGCCTGGCAGATGCGAGAAATGTCCCACTCGGTGACTGGCGAGTGGTGGGCATCCAGATAGAGCATATCGGGAGCATGTTCAGCGATGAGTTCATGCACCTGCTCGCGAGATGCATTCGTCGGCAACTTGATGTGATTGACCTTGTCGCCATCCTTGATGTGTTGCTTGATAGAGCGTGGTGTGGTTTCTGCGCTACTCATCAGCTTCTCCTCTTCCGAACGTGCGGCATGCAGAACCACTGTCCTGCCTGACGCGAGTGGCCGTCAGCTGGAGTCAGGCTCGAAGTCGAGGTTCTCCGTGATGCGTGTACCGTCGCGTGCGAAGGCGTCGGTGTAGAGCCGGATGCGCTCCCGGGCCGTGTCCAGGTCATAGTTGTTCAGATTTATGTTCAGCAGGTCGATGTACCACGGCGTCTTGAGGACCGCGAGCACATAGGTCTCGACGATCTGCCTGGCGATCGGCAAGGTCGTGCGTTTCGAGTCGTCGTGGACGTCGCGGTCCCGAGCCGCCAGCAGCTTGTCGTGCTCTTCCGCGAGCAGTCGGCGGAACAGGGGCTCGTCGAAGATATCGCCGGCGCGCAAACCGGTCTCCTCGTCGCCCTCCGTCAGCGTTGCGCCCTTGTGCAGCCATTCCCACAGAATGCTGAGGCGGATCTCGCCGGTGGCCATGTCTTCCATCAGGTAAAGGATGTCGTCGTCATCGAAGAAGTCAGCCGGCTTCAAGGCCGCCGCCTGAAAGCCCTGACCGAAGGCGTTGCCGTACTGCATCGCCACGCTCAGCAGGTTGCGGGCCCCGCGGATCGTGCGGGCCGCCGGCTCGAGCTGCACCAGGCCGTCGGCATCGGCCTGCGTGTACGTGAGGCGTGGGAACTCCCGGCCGAGCTGGTTGTCGTCTCCAACTCGCTCCCACACGGGGCGCACGATGTGGACCATCTTCCAATGCGCCACCCACTTGCCGCTGGCTCCCTCGTGCTGCTCGCACTCGGCGCCGGCGCCGGCCTTCTCCATGCTCAGGGCGACGCCAGCGGCGGAGCCAACGGGAATGTTCGGCTCCATGCCGCCCTGCCAGAGTGCGTAGTTGCCACTGCGGTCGGGCGTATTGACCGCGCGGCGCACGCGGTCCTCGTAGTTGCGCATGTAGCCATAGGTCATCGTGATCTCTTCGATGTTGGGGTTGATGAACCCCGAGTCCCAGGCCACGGCATCGGAGACGCTGTTGATGTAGTCCCAGCGTCCCGTGTTGAAACCAACGAAATGGCGACCGAGGGCAGCGCGGATCTCCATGAGTTGAAAAGTCGCTTCGAGCTGCTCGACGAGGACGTAGACCACGATCGTGCCCGCCGGCAGACCAAGGTGGGACTCCAGAGCATCGAGCAGCTCCGCCCATAGGGCGGCCTCCTCAGCGGTCTGGATCTTCGGTAGGTAGAGGACGATGGATGATCCTGCCTGGCGCAGCGGCTCATGATTGTTGACGACGTAGAGGACGAGGTCGACGACAGACGCGGATAGGGCGGTTCCATCCTGCAGGCGGATGTGGCGGTCGTCGAGGTGCAGGCCGCGGGCGCGGAAGATCTTCGTGGTGAACCCGAGCTGGGCCTCCCAGTCGTCGACGATAGAGCGACCAAAGAACCCCTGAGCCCAAGCGTTCATCTCGCGCCTGACTTGATCGGCGGCGGCCAGGAACACCGGATCCCGGCGGATCGCGAGCTTCAGATTTCGCTGGTTGTCCAGCGACATTGTCGTAATCTGCCCCAGAGCATCCTCGCCATCGAACATCCAGCCATCCGCGCCGGAGAGTAGGGCGTGAGCGACGTTGCGGATGCTGCTCTCGATCGGCGCTTTTGGCTTGGCTGCCGGCCCCGTGCCCTGAATCCACTGGCGCTGCAGGTCCGCTGGGATCTCGGCCCCCTCGAAATCTCCGTCGCGGGCCTGACCGACGGTCAACTCCGTGCCAGCGAGCCGCGCGGTCTCGTCCAGGAAAGCGATGGGCTGACGGTCTCTCACCCGCTGGGCGCGTCGCGCCGTGCGCGCCGCCATCAACTCTTTCTGCCGCGCGTTGAACGGCGCCAGAGCGCTCAGCGCGGGCAGTGCCGCCGGCGTATATACATCGTCGTAGGTGCTCTCAAGACCGTCTCGTATTCGAATGTCAGTCATCGAACCCGTTTGCCTTTCTTGCCATCTACACGGTCAGCAGAAAATCACCGAGAATCCCTGAGATCTCAGCCAGATCACTCTCCGAGAGAGCCCATTCTGCGCCGCAGCGTTGTATGTGGCCTGCTCAGGCGTTTTCGCACCCACGATACAGCTGGTGACTGCGGGCTGAGCCAGCATCCATGCAATCGCCAGCTGCGCACCCTCTTTGCCGTGATCACCCGCCCATCCCAGTAGCTGCTCGACGATCGGCATGGCGGCCTTCCAGCCCGCGTCCCAGGACGCGCTCGGAATGCCCCCTCTCGTAACCTTCCGCCGTATCGAAAAAACAGATCCCCGTATCCAGTGCCGCGTGCACCGTCGCGATCGACACGTCATCATCCTGCTCACCCCAGAAGGCGCCGCCGGCGAACGGCCAGCATCCCAGCGCGAACACCGACACATCGATATCCGTCTTCCCGAGCTTTCGGTATTCTATCAAAACTCCTTTGCCTGAATCCAGGTATCTCGATGGCGTCGATGAGTCGACGTTCCAGCACTGCCCAGGCGGGTGGTGTGGTTGGCTTTGTGGCCTCCAGATCTGGAGTCTGTCTGCATCGGGCTGTTTCGCGAAGGGCAGTTGTTCGAGCGGTACCAGGGGTGGGACTTCGTGATCCAACGAGCCTACACCTCGAGGATGAGCATCCCGGTGGCATCCAGCATCAACACGCCATCAACAAGGTCGTCGCCCGGAACGGTCCCACGCAGGACCCAAGTCGGAGGGTCGTTTGAACTGGTGATCCGATGACCCGAAAGAAGGGCTGGGGTCGCCGATTTCACCGGTGACGGGACGCCGAGCCGACCGGCTCGAAGCCCAGGACCTGGCGAGCATGTTCGGTATCACGATAGTTCAGCGGGTTGTCTGACACTGCGTAGAAGATGTCGAACGCCAGCGACGCCGGGGCCCTGGCGCATGCCTGCACGAGGCGTGCGACGTTCTCCTGGCTGCAATAGACCGACTGGTGGCGCGGCTGCTGCGGGCGGTCCTCGGCATTGACGGCGCCGATGCGCAGGCAGATGACGGACAGGTCGGTACTGTCGGCGTAGTGCCGAGCCAGCGCCTCGCCCCAGGCCTTCGTACACCCGTACAGACCAGACGGACGCAGCGGGGTCTCGTGGGTGAGCATCTCCCACGATTCGGCAGCTGCTTCCGGGTCGCCTGCGACCAGAGTCCGGTACGGCTCCTCTCGCTCCCATCCTGACACGACCGAACCACTGCTGGCGTAGATCACACGCTGGACGCCGGCCTGCCGGGACGCCTCGAAGACGTTATAGGTCCCGATCACATTGTTCGGCAGCATGGCATCCCAGTCGCCCTGGATCGCAGCTGCCAGGTGCACGACCACATCGACATTGTCGAAGGCGGGTCGCATGGCCTCGAAGTCGGCGATGTCTGCCTGAACGCAGGGCACCCCGTCCACGGGTCGTCGGTTCAGGGCGGTCATGGCACACGTGCCCTCCAGCTGTCGCCTAACCGCATTGCCGATCAGTCCGCTCATTCCTGTCACCAGAATGTTCATGGCTCTGTCCCCCTGCAGTGTCCGTTTGCGGTCGTCGTTATGCCACGAGATCGACCGGCGACTCGACGAGTTCCCGCAACGTCGCCAGGAAGCGGGCTGCCGGGCCGCCGTCGACGAGGCGGTGGTCGAATGTCAGGCTGACGACGGCGAGCCAGCGGGGCACCACCTCCCCCTCGTGCACCGCGGGCCGCTGGGCGATGCGACCGACGCCGAGGATCGCGCTCTGCGGCGGGTTGATGATCGGCGTAAAGGCATCGATACCGTCGGCGCCCAGGTTCGTGATCGTGAAAGTGCCACCCGTCATCTCCTGGCGTGCCAGCTCGCCGCGCAGTGCCCGGCCGCTGAGGCTTGCGCTCTCGCGGGCGATTTCCTCCACGCTCTTGCGGTTGGCATCGCGCACGACCGGGACGAGAAGACCGGCCTCAGTGTCCACGGCGAAGCCGATGTGGATCCCCGGATGCAGCAGGATGTCGTCGCCGTGCAGAGAGCTGTTGAGCGCCGGGTGACGCTCGAGGGCGGTGGCGGTGAAGCGAATCAGATAGTCGTTGTACCCGAGACGCGGTCTGGCTCGTTGCCGCAGCTCGACGAGGGCGGTGGCGTCGAGGTCGGCGGTGAGGGTTACCGGCGCCCCGTCGCGGTGGCTGGTGACGAGGCGCCCGGCGATGGCCTGGCGGGTCGGGCTCATGGGGATGCGTTCCGCCTCGCTGGTCTCTGCGGCAGTGCTGTGGGCCGACGCCGCGGCGCGCACGTCCTCTTCCGAGATGCGGCCGGTGCGGCCCGTGCCGATCAGATGCTCCCAGTCGACGCCCAGCTCCCGCGCCAGTCGTCGCGCACGCGGGCTGATCGCGGGCGTCCCTCGGTCGGTCGCCGGGGGTGCCCCGGATGACGCCGGTATCGCCGTCACCGCCACGTCCTTCACCGCGATCCGTGGTGGTGGCGGAACCCTTTCGGGAGGCGTCTCGCCCTCGGCCAGCAGGTAGCCGAGGACGGTGCCCACCGGTACACTGTCGCCGGGAGTCGGGGCATTGGCGGGAATGTGCAGGGCACCGGCGTCGAAGGCCTCGACCTCGTTGAGGGCCTTGTCGCTCTCTACCGTGAACAGGATGTCTCCGACCTGCACCGACTCACCGGACGCCTTCAGCCACTCCACGAGAGTGCCCTCCTCCATCGTCCAGCCCAGCCGCGGCATCACCACGTCGATGGCCATATCACTCCTACTCGTCGGCCAGCTCGCGCACGGCCGCCGCGACCTGGTCGGCGGAGGGTGCGACGGCGGCCTCCAGCGGCAGACTGTAGGGCGTCGGCGTGTGCACACCGTTGAGCCGGCGCACCGGCGCCGCCAGGTCGTCGAAGCCTCGCTCCATCACCTGCGCCCCGATCTCTGCACCGATGCCGCAGGGGCCGAAGGACTCGTCGGCGACGAGCAGTTTTCCCGTCTTGCGCAGCGACGACAGGATCGTGTCCAGGTCGAGGGGTGCCAGGGTGCGCGGGTCGATGACCTCCACCGAGATCCCCTCGGCGTCCAGGGCGTCGGCGGCAGCCAGGCTCCTGGGCACGAGGGGGCCGACGGCAACGATGGTGAGATCGGTCCCCTCGCGGCACACGCGCGCCTCGCCGAAGGGGATCTGGAAGTCTTCTTCCGGCACTTCCCCACGAATGTTGAGCAGCGACTTGTGCTCCAAGTACAGCACCGGGTCGTCGCCGCGCAGGGCCGTCGCCATCAGACCCTTGGCATCGTGCGGCGTCGTCGGCACGACGACGCGGAAGCCGGGCACATTGACGAACAGCGGGTAGTAGCTGCCCGAGTGGTGCGTCGCGTGCCCGCCGCCGATGCCGACGCAGCCGCGCAGCAGCACCGGCATCTTCAGCCGCCCCGACGACATGTACTGGATCTTGGCGATCTGGTTGGTGAGCTCACCCACTGCGTCGAGGATGAAGTCGATGAACATGAAGTCGACCACGGGCCGCGTGCCCGTCATGGCGGCGCCCGCACACAAACCGACGAAGCCGCGCTCACAGATCGGCGTGTCGCGCAGCCGCCGCGGCCCAAAGCGTTCGTAGAGGCCCAGGGTCGTGTTGAAGTTGCCGCCCCGTTCGCCGATCCCCTCGCCCAGGACGAAGATCGTCGGATCCCGCTCCATCGCCGCCGTCAAAGCCTCGCGGGCCGCCTCCGTATAGGTGATCTCCCGGCCCGCCATCACGCGTCTGTCCCGTAGACATGGTCGGCCACGGTCTCCGCATCGGGCCATGGGCTTTGCGTGGCGAAGTCCACGGCCTGCTGGACCTCGACGGCGATTTCATCGTCGATGACCTGCAGCTCATCTGGAATGGCGATGCCGTCGTCGAGGAGGGCGCGCGCGAAGCTGGTGATCGGGTCTCGCGCCTTCCAGCTGTCGATCTCCTCCTGGGTGCGGTAGCCGCCGTCGCGCATGCCTTCGGCGTGGGGCCGGGTGCGGTACGTCCGGCACTCGATGAGGGAGGGTCCGCCGCCCTCGCGGGCCCGTGCCACGGCGGCGCCGGCTGCCTCGTAGACGGCGACGACGTCGTTGCCGTCGACCGCGTCAGCGTGCAGGCCGTACCCGGCGGCGCGCCCGGCCACGTCGGTGTTGCGCGCCGAGTTCGCGAACGCCACTTCGGTGGCATACATGTTGTTCTCGCACACGAACAACACCGGCAGGTCCCAGATCGTGGCCAGGTTGATCCCCTCGTGGAAGGCACCGTTGCCGACGGCGCCGTCGCCGAAGAAGGCGACGCCCACCTGATCGGTTTCTCGCAGCTGGAAGGAGTAGCCGGCACCGGCGGCCTGCAGGATGCAGGGCCCGACGATGCCGCTCGTACCCATCATGCCCACCTCCGGAGAGAACAGGTGCATGCTGCCGCCGCGGCCACCGGAGCAGCCCGTTACCCGGCCGAAGAGTTCGGCCACCAGCTCGCGCGGCGGCACCCCCTTGGCCAGGGCGTGGCCGTGGCCGCGGTGGGTGCTGAACACGGCGTCGTCGTCGCGCAGGTGGGCGCACACGCCGGTGGCTACCGCTTCCTCTCCGACGTACGTGTGACAGGCGCCGGTGATCGTGCCCGCCGCGTAGGATCGGGCCAGCTGGTTCTCGCAGCGCCGGATGCGGACCATCGTGCGGTACAGGGACAGCAGCTTGTCCTGTGGAATCGTCATCGTCGCCTCTTCAGCCCGTGATCCCTGGGCCGCCGGGATACGATGCCCCGGCGTTCATCGACAGGTTGCCGCCGTCCATCGGTAGCATTATGCCGGTCACCCAACGGGCCGCGTCGGCGGCCAGGAAGATGGCCACTCCTTTCACGTCGTCCGGTTCACCTAGGCGGCCCATGGCGAGCCCCCGCAGCCACTGCTCCTCCATGCGCGGATCCTTGTCGATTCGTTGGCGCAGATCCGGGTTCATCACCTGGGCAAGGACGATGGCGTTGACCCGGACACCGCGGCTTGCCCACTCGGTGCTCAGCTCGCGGGTCATCTGCGCGACGCCGCCCATGGCCGTGCTGTAGGCCATGTGCCCGCGCCCCATGGCCGTGAGACCTGCCACGGAGACGATGTTGATGATACTGCCCTTGCCGGCGGCCAGCATGCGGTGTCCGGCCTGCTGGCAGCAGAAGAAGCGGCCCAGCACCAGGCTCTGGATCGATCGGCTCACGTCGTCGACGTCGAGCTGTTCCGGCGGTTTGAGGGTGACGGAGCCGCCGGCGATGTTGGCGAGCACGTCGATCCGGCCGAGCTCGGCGTCCAAGCGCTCGAACATCGGGCGGATCTGCTCCGGGTCTGAGACGTCGCAGCGCACCGGGATGGCGCGCCGGCCGAGGGCCTCGATGTCGGCGGCGGTCTGTTGCGCTCCCGGCTCGTTCAGGTCGGCCAGCATCAGATCGGCGCCGGCTTCGGCGAAAGCCAGGCTGATCGCCCGGCCGACACCCTGGGCGGCGCCCGACACCAGCGCGACACGCCCGCTCAGGTCGAACAGCGGATGGGTCATCGGCATCATTCCTCGTCGAACAACGTGGGATCGTGGGGCTTGAGGGGGAACCGGGGCACGACCTCCGGATTGACGATGTGATCCGGGTGGGGCAGGTGACCGTGCAGCACGGAAACCAGGTTGCCGACACTGCCCACGGCGACCGCCCGGGTCGAGTCCACCGACAGTGCCGACACATGCGGTGTGGCAATGACGTTGTCGGCTGTCACCAGCGGATGGGTAGGAACGGCCGACCTCTCGCCGAAGATCTCGATGACGCCGAAGGTGTCGACGCCGGCGCCGGCCAGGTGGCCGCCATGCAGGAGTTCGGCCAGGGCGTCCTCGTCGACGATCTCGCCACGCGCCGCATTGATGAGGTAGGCACCCCGCTTCATCCGACCCAGGCGGTCGCTGCTTAGCAACCCCCGGCTCTGATCTGTCAGGGGCAGGTGCAGGGAGACGAAGTCGGCACGCTCGAGCAATTCGTCGAGGCCGACGATCTCGACGCCGAGCTTCTCGGCTTCGGGCGACGGTTTGCCGAGGTCGCGGCGGGTGGCGATCACCTTCATACCGAAGGGCAGGGCCCGGCGGGTGACGGCCATCGCCGAGGCTCCCCAGCCGATGAGACCGAGGGTCCGGCTCGATAGCCGGCGCAGAGCGAGAGACTCGGCCCGGGCCCGGCCGAAGGCGCCGGCGCGCATATGCCGCGCCATACGCGAGATCTCACGCGAGAAGTAGAGGACCATCGCCATCACGTAGTCGGCCATCTCGTCGGTGCAGAAGTCGGGCACGTTCGACACCACGATGCCGCGCTCCGTGGCGCGGGCCACGTCGATCTTGTCGGTGCCATTGCCGAGACGGGAGATCAGCCGGCACTCGGCCAGACTGTCGATGACGGCCGTGGGCAGCGACGCCGAGATGACGCACACCGCGTGGGCGTCGCGCACATGGGGAATGATCTGTTGCACCTGCGCCACCTCGATCTCCACAGGCTTCAGGCCGTAGCGGTCGAAGAGGCGGCGCTCGGTTTCGGCCACCGGGAACATCTCCGCGTTGAGGCGTACCACGCGGGACTCCGAGATTCCTTCCTTCACCAGGCAACCGTCCTCGAGGGGTCGTTTCCGCTGTAGCGCGCGACAAGTGTAGTGTGCACGGCGTGCTGCGAACAACGCTTATACAGGAACAGGGACGCCACACGGCGCCCCCGTTTGCCCAGAAATCCCAGCAACTCTCGCAGCGCATGCTCCCTGCACCAGGCAATTGGCTACCTTTGGCAATGCATGACGCCGCCCACCAACCTTCATCGCTGGAGGAAGAATTGTGGTTGAAGAGGTCAGGATCGGGATAATCGGGGCGGGAAGAATCGCCGATCTTCACGTCCAGGGATACCAGGCGCATCCCGGCGCCAAGATCGTCGCGGTTTGTGATTCTGTTCCGGACGTGGCCGAACAACGCGCTGCCGAGTGGGGGGCGGCGCACTACTACATCGACTATCGGGCCCTGCTTGACAACCCGGAGGTGGATGCGGTCGACATCATTACGCCGCATAATCTCCACGCTCCGATGGCTATCGACGCGCTGGAGGCGGGCAAACACGTGTCGCTGCAGAAACCGATGGCTATCGACGTAACCGAATGCGAAGCGATACTCGCCGCGTCCGAGAGCGCCGAAGGCGGCTTTCGGGTCTTCGAGAACTTTCGCTTCTATCCGCCCTTGATAGAGGCCAAGAGAATGTTGGACAGCGGCGTCATCGGAGAGCCGATATCGATCCGCATGAAGGCGGTGCAGGGAGCGCTCAAGCACGGCTGGGCCGTGCCAAAGAGCACGCTGGCGTGGCGCTACGACGAGGCGCAGAGCGGCGGAGGCCGGGTGGTTTTCGACTACGGGTACCACCTCTTCGCGGTGGCCCTCCACTTCCTCGGTCCGGCGCACCGGGTCTTTGCCTGGATCAACGAAACTCCGAACGAGCAGGGCTGGGTGAGGGATAGTCCAGCGATGATCGTCTGGAAATACCGGGACCCGCGCCGCCACGGCTCCTGGGAGGCGTTGTCGTCCGACGACATGGTGGTGCGCTCCGACTACTGGACGGAGGACGAGTGGTTCGAAATCAGCGGCACCCGCGGCTTCATCTGGGTCAATCGATGCACGGGGAAACTGATGGACCGACCACCTCTGGTGGTCTATGCGGATGGCGAGACGACCGAGACCGGCCTGGATGAGATCGAGTGGGACTGGGCCGCCAGCTTCAGAGACGGAATGGTCGACTTCGTCGATGCTGTCCTCGAAGGTCGGCAGTCGCCCATTGATGGGATCGAGGGACTGGAGATCCTGAAATTCGCCCGGGCTGCACAGAAATCATCCCGCGAAGGCCGCGAGGTCCACCTGGCGGAGATCGTCTAGAGGCCCCGCGGCAGAGCTGTCGCGGTTTATCAAGAGCAGACGGCGGCCGCGTCGTCACACGACACTAGGATATACTAGCCAACGCCTACGGAGAAACGAGGGAGACCATGGAAATCCTGATGGTGAGAATACGCGTGAGACCCCAGCACCTGGAGGACTTTGTCGGCGAAACGATCGGCGATGGCGAAGGTTCCGTTCTGCGCGAACCCGGCTGTCGGCGCTTCGACATAATCCAGGACGAGGATGAGCCGACTAAGTTCGGGCTGTGCGAGGTGTATGATGACGAGGCCGCGGTCGAAGATCATCTTACCCGACCGCATTTTCAGAAATGGCAGGAGACCACGGCGGACTGGATCGCGGAGGACATCGGAGTCTCCAAGTGCAGGCTCGTTTTCCCGTTGGGCGATAGTGACTGGGATTCGGCCCGCAGCGCCAGCGTGAAGAGTGGGGCGTTCGACAGGGGTCTATACGTCATCCATGCGCCGTTGCTGATAGAAGACGATCGAGTCCAGGACTTCATTGACGCCGTTAGCCTGGATGGAGTTGGCTCGGTCAACGAAGAGCCCGGATGCCTGAGGTTCGACGTGTTTCAGAACAGAGAGAATCCCGGCGAGCTCTACCTGTACGAGGTTTATGTCAACAAGGAGGCCTTCGAGTATCACACGCGGACCCCTCACTTCGAACGCTGGTTCGAGACGGTCACCGACTGGTACGCTCCCGGGTTCTCTCTGGAGGATAGCACGGACATCATCAAAGGCCCCAATGTGTGGCCACCCGACAACTGGAACTGGAGCTCGGGTAGACCGGCCAGGTGATATGCTGGATGCTCTACGCCAGGAGCAGCCGAACAAGCCGATCCTGATCAGTGAATTCGGTTCGTGGTGCGTGCGCGGACTGAAGACCGACTACTTCCCCGGTGAGATCTACCAGGCGGAGTTGCTCAAAGCCTACTGGGAGGCTCTTGCTCAGCAGGATCAGGTGATCGGCGGCCTCGTCTGGTGCTTCGTTGACACGGATGTCCATCGCCGCTTCGAGTGGGTCTACGAATACCGGTGCTCATATGGTGTGTACGACAGCAACCGCAATCCCAAGCACGCCGCACAGGTGCTCAAGGGCCTGTGGACGTAGAAAGCTCCCGGGCCCGGCCACGGCGGCTCACGTTCTGACACGCCGCCCGCGAACAACACGACGTCGGGACCAGATCGTGCCTGGCCCCGGTCACCGGCTGTCCAGATCGTTCTCGCTGGCGATGAGCCAGTCGAGCAACTGAATGCGCAGCTGGCGTTCGACCTCAGGGTGCCGGTCCACCAGGTTCACTGTCAGATCAGGATCAGCCTTCACGTCGAAGAGCAGTCTCCTGGGCCAGCCTTTGGCGCGCAGCACGTCGGCGGGAGAGATCTCTCCCCAGGGGATCTCTCCAACTGACTCGAAGTAGACATAGAGCCAGTCTTCAGAGCGAATCGCCTTGGACGCGGTGCCTTTGTATTGGCAGAATTCCATGAACACGGCTGGCCTGACGGAGGTTTTCGACTCCCAGGTCGACCTCAGCGAATGGCTCGAGCCAGCGGCCCGGTCCGGGACCGGTCGTCCCGCCAGATCGAGGATGGTGGCGAAAACATCGCTCAGTTGAGCCAGGTTCTCGATCTGTACACCCGCCGGAACTACGCCGTTCTGCCGAACGATCAGGGTGGAACGCATTACGGGGTCGAACATGACGGGACACTTCTGCCACAGATCATGCTCACCCAGATAGGTTCCGTGGTCACTCACCACGACAAGGATGGTTCGCTCCGACAGACCCAGTTCGGTCAGTGCCTTCGTGAACCACCCGAATTGGCTATCGACGAACGATGCCTGGCCGTCGTAGAGAGCGTGGGCGTGCTGCACCTCCCGTTCGGTCAGGTCCGGCGAGTACATGGGGTTGACGCTGACATCACGGCCGGTGTAATCGGCGTCGAACATCGTGTCATAGGGGGGCGGTGGACGCCATGCTTCGTGCAGGTTGTGGGTCATGTCCAGCCATAGGAAGGTCGGCGCCTCGTCGTGGCCATGGGTGGCCATCCATTTGATGGCTGCCCGCACGTCTGGCGCGACATCTGTGGACACATGACCGTCCTCGGCATCACCGTATTTCAGCGAGTCCCACATCACCCCCGCCAGCGAGTCTGCCAGTTCGCCCCCGCCAATGTTCACGTGCTCGAATCCCTGATCAAACTGTCGCTGTAACCGACCGGTGGACACCGTGGTGTACCCGTTGTCGGCAAGCAGTTCGGTCAGTGTCAATTCTGCCAGCGGTAGGTTTCGACCGTTGATCCGGACGCCGTGTGTGTGCGGGGCACGCCCGGTCAGTATGGTTGCGCGTGATGGCGCACTGGAAGGCATCGGCGCGAAGATGTTGCGGAAGAACACCCCCTGCTCTGCGACGCGGTCAAGGTGCGGTGTCCGCAGTTCCGGCTTGCCCCACGCACCCAGATGGTCGGGTCTGAGAGCGTCGATCATCACGATCACGACGTGGGGTCGAGGAGGCTCCACCGCCCCCGACTGGGTCGCCGTGGCCGCCACAATGAGTGTGGCGACTGCCGAAAGGATGAACCGCTCGAGGTGTCGGTCTGATGTTCGTTGAAATGGTGTAGAAACCCGCATGGGTCCTCCCGTCACTCGGCCTCGATCATGCCGATGACGGCACGCATCCAACCCAGGGCGTAAGCCATGCCGGCGTGCCATGGGGCATCGCAGGCCATCTGCGGCGTATGATCGGGGATGAGGACGCCGTCGAAGCCGTTCTCGTGGTACAGACGCAAGGCCTTGACCATGTCCACATCGCCATCATCGATGAAGGTCTCGTAGTATTCCGGCACGCTGCCGACGACGTTGCGGAAGTGGACGTAGGAGATCTTTCCCTGGGCCGTGTACTTGGCGATGGCCTCGTACACATCCATATCGCCGTCCATCTCGGCGATGGTGCCCTGACAGAACTCGGCGACATTGCAGCGACTGGGCACCAGGTCCAGGAGTCGCTGATACTGTTCCGGTTTGTGCACCATGCGATACGTTCCGCGCAAGGTCGACAGGGGTGGATCTGCCGGGTGCATGGCCAGGCGCACGTTGGCCTCCTCCGCCACGGGCACGAGGTCCTTGAGGAAGCGCTCGAAGCGCTCCCAGATCATCTCCTCGGTAACAATGCCGACGGTTCCCTCCGGGGCTTGCGGGTCGTATTCGGTGCTCCACACCGTGCCATTGGGGATCTCGGTATCCGGTGGCGCCTGGTCCTGGCTGAACGCCGATGCCGTGGCGCCACCGCGAGGCTTGTCGGACATGATGCGGCCCCAGACATTGGCAAGGCTGAAGTTGTAGCCGATGGTGTCGATACCCACCGCTCCCATGGTGCGCAGCAACTCCTTGAGGCCTTCTATCTGCTCGTCGCGCCTGGGGCCATCCAGCAGGACGTCGTACCAGTGGATGACCTCGAAGTTTTCGATGGCGTAGAAGTCCAGTCCCTCGGCGTTCATGCCCTGCTTCAGTTCATCGAGCTCCTCGTAGGTCCACATCTTCTCCGGCGGCAGGCCGCGTCCCTCGCGATGCGAAAAGCCGGGCAGGTGGGCCACCACGTGGGTGGCGCCGGCCTGGACGGCGAAGCGGTAGTTTTCTGGGGTCAGCAGACCGGGGTACATCCCCAGCCCGACCTTCATCTTGCTCATAATCTGTGATCATCCTCGTCCATGATGTGAGCAGGTCTGTTTTTCTATGCCGATTACGCGCGGTTCGTATAGGCCTTGATGATGTCGATGATGAGGGCGATATCGTGCCGGGCTTCAGCCACGGAGGACCGGCAGGCAGCCCCGTTGACGATGCAGTCGTGAAAATGCCGCAGCTCCCGCCTGAAGGGGCTCTCCCACTCGATGGCAGGCTGTTTGGCGAACGACGTTCCGTCCCCATCGATTCCGTGGATGGTCACCTCTGAGAGGATCCCGCGGGCGAAACCGGTGGGATAGGTGAGCAGGACCCGTCGATCGCTGGCATAGACCTCCAGGGTCTCGCGGAAAGCCCATACATCGGGCAGATCGACCCAACTGGCCACACAACGGCAGCCGCCAGGGTAGGCCAGCACAAAGGTGATGGACGACCCGTCCGGCCAGATCTCCGTGTTCACCACTGCTTCCGGCCGCCCCAGCATGAGGCGCAACCCGTACAGATCGTGGATCATGCTGTTGGCGAGGATGAAGAAAGCCCGTTTCGCCTCGGCCGAAACGTCTCCCAGCGCTTCGTCGACCGCCGCCTGGCGAGCCTCACCCATTCTCCGGCCCGCCTCCGGTGGAAAATCATCGAAACGCTTCAGTCTGAACTGCTCCAGGTGCTGCCGGTTCTCCGTATGCAGGTGATTCACCTGCACGAAGGTCACGTCCTCCATGTCCACCACCTCGCGCTGGGCGGCCTCGAAGGCCGGATCAAAGACCTTCATGTAGGCCATCTGCGCCACGGTTCCTGGAGGGGTGGCGGCAATGATCCGGTCCGCCTCCTGCAGGGAGTAACAGAGGGGTTTCTCCACCAGCAGATGCTTGCCGGCCTCCAGCACTGTCACCGCCAGATCCGTCTTCGGATCGGCCGGGCACAGGAGTACGGCATCGACATCCGCGGCCAGCAGATCGCGGACATCGGTCACTGCCAGGGGCACATGAAACTCGCCGGCCACGTGTTTGGCCAGCTTTGCCGACAGATCACACACGGCCACGACCTCGAACTCCTCCTGCAGCGACATCAGCGACGGCAGATGCTGTATCTGTGCGATGCCACCACATCCAACCAGACCGAGCTTTACGGGACTCACAGCGAACCAACCTTTCCCTGGACCCTGGGGTGTCCAGCTTTTCTCGTGTGTGACTTCAGCCAGCGTGTGGCGCCAGATCGTTCCACGTGTCCGCCATCTCGTAGAGCAGTCGCATGGTCCGATCATGGGCCGCCGCCATGGCCAGTCCGGCCCGATGGGCGGCGTCTTTGTCACCTGCGGCAAGCGCCGCGCGCAACTGCGTTGATTGGTGCCGCTGGACCTGGGCGCTGGCCTGGGCCGCCTCTCCCGCCGCCTCGGTGGCCGCCAGATGGCGATCGATCAGGGATTCCACCGAAGTGGCTGGATCCGCCACCACATCGTAGGAACTCGACGGTGGAAAATGATGGGGGTGTCGCTCTCCAGTCTCACTGCGACTGGTGTGTGTGGGCTGCATATGGGGGGTAACCGACAGATACATGACCATCGGCTCGTCGCCGACGGCGCGGACCTTGTGAACCTGGTCCACCAGGGCCACACACATCTCACCAGATCCCAGCTCCTTCTCGTCCCCGTCGATCGTAAAAAGGGCTCGTCCCTGCAGCACGAGGAAGACCTCGTGCCCCAGATCGTGGCTGTGATACCCCGCCTCCTCGCCGGGTTCCATGCGGGCGAAGCGGGCGCGGATCTGCGGCGTCACCAGGAGATTCCGTATGTCTTTGTCCTGCCGAAAGTCGTATACCTCGAAACTCAAGATTCATCCTCCTCTCAATGCGGAACGTTGATAAGAGCCAGCCATCCTGCTCACAGCGGCCAGGGGCTGCCCGCCATGATACCGCCGTCGACGAAGAGGATCTGACCGGAAACGAAATCAGAGGCTCCCGAAGCCAGATAGATCGCTGTGCCCACGATGTCGTCAGGCGACCCCAGGCGGCCGGCCGGCGTGCGCCCTGTGGCCCAATCGAGCATCTCCTGGTTCTCCCACAACTTGCGGTTGAGGTCGGTCAGAATGAAGCCGGGAGCGATGGCATTGACCTGGATGTTGTGCGGCCCCCACTCCACCGCCAGGCCCTTGGTGAGCTGCCCCAGGGCCCCCTTCGAACTGGTGTATACGGTCACCTTGGCCAGGCCGATGGCGGTGGTGAGGGAAGCGATGTTGATCACCTTGCCGCGCTTCTGCGCCATCATCCCCTTCCCCACTTCCTGACAGAGGAAATAGGCTCCCTTGATGTTGACATCCATCACCTCGTCGTACTGGGCTTCGTCGATCTCCTCGATGGCGCCGCGGACGTTGGTACCGGCCACATTGAAGAGGATGTCGATGGTTCCCAGATGATCGACGACCTTGGCGACGGCGGCCGGTATGGTCGATGTCGCACTGATGTCGAGCTGTACGGCCTGCCCCCGGACCCCCATCTCCGTGATGTCCCCGGCCAGGGCCTCAAGATCCTCGCTACTGCGTGCCGCCACGGCCACGTCCGCACCTGCCTCAGCCAGGGCAAGGGCTATCGCCCTGCCGATACCGCGGCTCGCCCCACTCACCAGGGCCGTTTGTCCCTCGAGATCAAACCGTTTCACCTGCGTACCCTCCTCGCCATTCAGGCAGTGGTCTCCTGTGGATGGATCAGGACCTTGAGCATTTCGCCCTTTTGTGCGCTCACATCGCGAAGCGTGGACGGCAGTTCGTCGAGTGTCACCCGGGTGGTGATCAGGGTCTCCAGATCGAGCTGTGCGCTTTCCAGCAATTCAAAACCTGCCTGGTACGACCGGGGGTACAGCCGCGATGTATGAATCGTCAGGTCCTTGCGGAAGGCGTCCAGTACGGCGACGCCGAGAGCACCCGGATCGGGCACTCCGTAGATGACGATGCGGCCGCCGGGACGGCAGATCTCGATGCTCTGCTGCAAGGTCTGTTCGGTGGCAACACCATCGATGACCACGTCGAAGCCGCCAAGCTCATCGCGCCCCACATCCACCAGATCCTCCACTGACGCGTTGAGAGTACGGTCGACGCCAAGACCGCGGGCCAGAGCCAGCCGGTACTCCAGCATATCGCTGACCAACACCTTCCCCGCCCCCGCCAGACGCGCCACCTGAATCAGCAGCAGACCAATGTTGCCGGCACCGAGTACGGCGACACAATCTCCTCTGCCGATCCCCCCGCGCCGCACCGTGCGCTCGGCGATAACTACCGGCTCGGTCATGGCTCCGTCATCATAGCTGAGGGCTGCCGGCAGGTCCCGCACCATGCTGTCGTCCAGCACTACTTCCTCGGCAAAAGCGCCGTCTCGCCGTACGACGCCGAGAACCGCCACATCCTCACAGTACTGGATGTTGCCGGCCTCACAGGCAGAACACCGACCGCAGTGCTCCAGGGGGTTGGCGGCCACCCGGGCGCCGATCTCGAAGGAGGACTCCCCCGCTGTCTCGATGATCTCCCCCGCCAGTTCGTGGCCGGGCACGATAGGGTAGCAGGCAAAGGGAAGCTTACCGGCCAGCAGCGAGATATCGGTGCCGCAGACCCCGACGCGGTGGACCTTGACCCTCACCTGACCCGGGGTGAGAACTGGACGCGGAAGATCGACCACCGAAATGGCCGTGGGACCGCTCACTTGAACTGCTTTCACCATGGTGTTCTTCCTTCAGCTGACATAACGCACGCCAGTCATCGCATCAATGACAAGCCAGGCGCCCTGAGTCACAAATTCGCCAAGGATCAGACCCACGAAGAAGGGCTTCAGTTTGGCGTAGATCTTGGGTCCGCCGTACTTCAGGATCATCGCTTTGAGACTCCAGGCGATGAAGATGCTGAACCAGACGAAGTGGATGGCCCAAACGCTGCTGATGGCGAACCCGAGAGGGTGAAAGGGCCACCAGAGCAAGCGGTGTTGCGCCAGCATCAGCAGGGACATGCCGGCGCCGCCCATCGCCGTGAAGAACCAGCCATCCCAGCGGATTCCCGCCGGGTTGCGGGAGAAGGGACCGGCGTATTCCGCAAAGGGGGCCTGAGCAAGGACACCAAAGGGCGAAAACCTGGGTCCGAGGTTGATCCCTCCGTAGTCATAGCCACAGTTGAGCATAGCCCAGGCGGAGCCGATGAAGCAGGTTGTCGCGGCCAGCAGCATCGCCCAGAACAGTCTCCTGCGGCCGGTCGTGACGTGCTCCACCAGCCGCAACCCGTTGGCCGCAAAGGCCATGACCGACGTTTTCACTTCGCCGGCCCAGACGAAACTGAAACTCACCGGCACCAGGACGTGGGCACCGAGACTTGAGGTGCCAAGACCTGAGGCCACCAGGGCGGGCGCGGTGATCGGGCCAGCCACCCAGGCGATGCCGGCTTCGGCAACGATCCGGGTCAGGGCAACGAACAGCACGAAGGCGCCCCCCAGCAGGAGTGGCAGTACCCGCATGGGGATTCCGGAAAGCCACAGCCAGAATGCGAGATAGGCGAACCCCACGACAATACACAGCACTGCTGCCCGGTAGGACATGATCTCCGCTGAATCGTCTACCTTCGAGTCACCACGCAAGGCCTTGTTGAACACATCTCGCAGATGCCCTCTCCCCATCCACACGCCCACCAGAACCAGCACGATCATGGCTCCCATGTCCTGATGGATATGAATTGCCGATCGCCCCGGGCTGTAGGGACCCAGCTGTTCACTCACCGTCCACCCCAGGATGCTCATGGAAGCCTTCTGAACCTTGAAAACAAGATTGAAGAACCAGAGGCTGAAAGCGATCCTGAGGTTGACGAAATAGGTAAAACCAATGATCGAGAAGACGATGTAGACGAACAACTCCTCCTGGTTCCTGAAGATCAGGTACCGCTGGTTCAGATTGATCCGGGGCAGGATGTGCAGGTAGTCGTGGAGCGCGTTGAGCGTCAGTACGATGCACGGGATGGCGAAGCCCAGCCACATGATCGCATTCTTGAAGAAGGGATTCACCAGCGATCCCCGGCCTTCCTCGCGCAGCATGTCCATGGGGAGTTGCATGATCGGATAGACGAGACGCTCGTTGTCCATCCACTGCTTCCGCAGGATGACCATCATCGCGATCATGACGACATAGAGCACGATGAAGAAGGAGAACCAGATCAGCAACGGCTGGATCCACACCATCCAGGGCGTCGGCATGCCCTGGGGCAAACCCTCGTACAGATACTTGGCCGCCAGGTTGTCGTTGGGTACAAGCCAGTCGCGGATGTAGGGAAGGATGTTCTCGTCCCACTGATTCTCTGGCGTCTTGTAGTAGTACGGAGCCGCAATAACCGGTATCAGGCTCATCACGCCCCGGTTCGGGATCGCCGAAGCGATGAGCATCATGATATAGACGGTGACAAGCTCGGACCGGGTCAGCGCGAGATCATACCGGATCAGGCGCAGGCAGGTATTGACCACGCCTACCAGGACGAAGAAGAGGAAGATTGCCCCCGGTGCACTCATGTCGAATGTCATACTGGGGGACTGCACGGCCAGGACGGAGTATGGATCGGCGACGCCGATGCCCAGACATAGAGCCGCCCCCACCAGTACCGACCTCGCCGTCACTCCGGAGATCGCGCTCGTCCTGTCCTGCTGTGTGTTCGAGTCGGTTCCGCCAGACATGTCGACCGGGCTTGAGTATCCTGGCTTGGTTGGTTGTTTCCGATATCCGGGCCGCTGTCCGCTTCAGGGCGCTACGGACGCGTCTCAGGTCCGGCTGTGATCCCCTTCCCCTCCACAATCTTCCAGGTGCGGTCTGCCGCCAGCCCTCGGAAGGTCTCGACACCCCCGCTGGCCCAGCGGATCGTCACCTCCTCGACCTTGTCGCACGGCCCGAGGCCGAATGACAGCCACGGACTGTGGCTGGAAAGGTAGCTCGATCCGGCCCGCAACTCCCGCGTTTGCGAGACATTGTCACACACCACCCGAATCTTTGCGCCAATTCCATCACGGTTGCTCCTGGTCCCCTCGACGCGGATCTCGAGCCGGTGATTGCGGTTGCCTGCCTCGTTGCGCAGAAGTGAGGGTGTGTCATTGCGGTTGACGACAAAGACGTCCACATCTCCGTCGCCGTCGTAGTCCCCGGATGCCGCCCCCCGGCTGGACTTGGCAATCTGGAGCCCTTCACCGGCGTCGTCGGTAACCTCGATGAAGTGGCCGCCATCATTGCGGAAGAGCTGGTTCCGCTGGCCATATCTTGATTGTGGGTAGTCTCTCTCCAACCCCGCGGTAATGTGGCCGTTGGCCAGGAAGACATCCTTGTCACCGTCGTTGTCATAATCAAGGAACAGGGCCCCCCACTGCAGCGGATTGAGGGTCCGCAGACCGATACCCGCAGGGAAGGAGAGGTCCGCAAAGTAGCCCGCCTCGTTGTGATACAGCGTCGCGGTTTGCCCCTCGTAGTTGGTCACGAGCAGATCCGGAAGGTCATCTCCATCGTAATCACCGGCGGCCACCCCCATGCTTCCCCCGACGACTCCTCCCTCAGAATAGGCGACGCCAAGGAGCAGGCCTTCCTCGGTGAAGGTCCCCCCACCGCCGTTGGTGTAGAGAAAGTTGGCCATGGCGTCATTGGCCACGTAGAGGTCCTGATCTCCGTCCCCATCGTAGTCCCAGAACAGAGCGCCCAGGGCCTTTCCCCGTCTGACATTGAGACCCGCCGACGCGCTTGCCTCGACCCAGGTGCCGTCTCCCTGGTTGCGATACAGCATGTCGGGCTGACCGTCGAAGGCCTCCGGCGGCGGGGAGGATGGGATCCCCCTGGTAATCCCCCACTTCCCCTCGCCAGGCAACACGGCGGTGGACATGTCGAGGTCAACGTAGTTGCCGACAAACAGGTCGACATCGCCATCATTGTCGTAGTCGGCAAAGGCGGCTGCCGTGCTGTATTCGTCGCCGTGCACGTCAGCCTCGGCAGCGACCTCGGCGTAGGTTCCGTCCCCGTTGGCACGATACAGCAGATTCGGACCGAAGTTGGTGACGAAAAGGTCGGCGTCGCCGTCGTTGTCGTAGTCGGCACTTACGCACCCCTGTCCCCAGCCGCTGTGCGCTGTGCCAGAGGCAAACGAGATGTCCTCGAAGCGCCCGTCTCCCGTATTCTCCAACAGCGTGTTGTGCACGGTGCTGAGGTCTTCGGGAGGCGACACGTCGTGGCTCAGCGGTCGGTAGCGATCGTGCTCGATGGCAACCTTGCCATTGACCACGTAGAGGTCCAGATCTCCGTCGCCATCAGCGTCATAGAAGGCCGCCCCGCTTCCCGTGGTTTCGAGGATGCTCTTGGTGTCTTCATCGCCGGACCAGCTGCGGACATCAACCCCGGCCTGATGACTCATCTCGACGAAAGTGGGCCCGCTGGCAACCGCGGCTGTCTGTGCTCCGGCGCAACCGGCCATCACCACCATGAGCCACGGTGGCGGGCAACACCACAGTGGAGTCCGACCGGATACGCATCGCCCCGCCGTCGTCACCCTCCCTGCTGATCCCGGAATTGCTCGAAGAGCCGCTTGTGTTTGGCCGCCAGATCCGGTCGGCGCATGCGCATGTACACCGTCATCAGATCGTAGTGAGCGCCGAGGAGATCCGCCTTCAGTTCAAGAGCCCGTTTGTAGGCCGCCTCGGATTCCTCAAGTTGGTCCCGCTGCTTGTAGACCTTGCCCAGCTCATTGTGGACGTAGGGAAGATCAGAGGAGAATTCGAGAGCACGATTGTAGGCCTGGAGGGCGTCGTCGTACTCCCCCCGGGCAGCGTGGATCAGTCCCAGGCAGTAGTGCGGCAGTGGCGCCAGGGCGCTGTCCGGATCAACCGCAAGAATATCGATAGCACGGTTGAAGGCATCGGCGGCGTTCTGATGATCGCCTTCCTTGGCCAGCATGAGACCGTAATTGTAGTGGGCGGCCGCCATCGAGGAGTCGAGGCGGGCGGCGATGGCGTATTCGCGTTTGGCAGCGGCCAGAGCGTCCGCCACCTCATGCATGTACCCCAGACGCAGATGGGCTTCCGCGTACGTGGAGTCCAGGGAAATGGCGCGGAGAAAGACCTCCTTGGCCTCGGAGAACTTGCCTTCCTCAGCCAGGACGACACCAGCGTCTACCGCTGCGGCAACCTCGCTGGCATCAGGTTGGCACGATCCCAACAGGAAGGCAGCCATCAAGGACATGGCGCACGGCCTGACCACGGCAGTCATGGCTTCCCCCGGCTCCAGGAATGCAACTGTCGGGCCGACCGTGAGACTCCAGTGCTGCTCCCCTAGAAGCTACCCCCCAGAGAAATACGGTGGACCGCACCCAGAATGTCACCGTAGCTGTTGTATGCGTAGTCCACCCGCACATTGGCGATACTCAGGCCCAGTCCCGCGCCGAAGTTGTTCTCGTCATAGTTGAAGCCATTGCCGACGCGCAAGGAGATCATGTCCTGGAAGATGTACTCCAGCCCGATATCCATCTTTTCCGGCGAGTCCCGGTGGTGACTTCTCTCCATCTGCACCGTAAGGGACCCTGAATCGCTGAGTTGGGGGGCCAACAGTGCGAAGGCGTCCAGACCGAGGCCAACCTTGAAAGCCAGGGGCAATTGCACCGACTGATCGACGTACTGGATCTCCTTGGAGAAATTCCTGACCGCCATGGTCAGCCGGGAGTTGCGGTAGCCTGTGCTGTAGGTCAGGCCGAAATCCGCCGCCACGGCGCTGGCGCGATTGTCCTGCAACCGCTGGGCAGCGCGTTTCAACTGCACCCCGATGGCGAACCTGTCGGTGATCTCCCTGGCGTAGGCCAGTCCGATCACGCTCTCGTCCACGTTCACCTGGCCGAGTTCGTTGAAACCGACCGTGGTGGGATCCTCGTTGATGGTGGTCCTGAAGACGTCCCCGTGGTCCATGCTCACCCAAGACAGCCCGAGCACTCCGACACCCTCGACACGGTACGCCAGAGCGACCGCGTTCTGACTGATGTCGGCAAACCACTGAGTCTGTCCCACCATGACGTCACCACCAGGGATCCGGGCGATGCCAGAGGGGTTTTGAAAGAGGGCGGCCGCTTCACCCTCCAGTCCGTTCGAGGCCATCTGGCCGGCGGCGCGTGCCGACGGGTTGATCAGCAGAAACGTCATCGCCGCCTGGCCGCGCTTCTCGATATTCGCGCCGTGGGCTGGCACGATCAGCGCGGCGCACAGGAGCAATGCCATGCAAGGCAGCACTCTCCGATTGTTCATGTAGAAAGTCTCCCGATCTTCAGTACGCACGTGTGCAGGATCCTCTAGGCAATGCCGGCTTCGCCAGTTCCTACTTGACGATGACAAACTTGACCACATCGGTGCCCTGGTCGCTGTCGACGACGGCGACGTACACACCACTCACGACTTCCTGGTTGAAGTCAGTGATCTGGTCCCAGTCCTCGTCGCCCGAGGGCAGGCCCGCAGTACCGCCGTGTTCGATAGTCCTGACCAAGTCACCGGCCTCGGTGTAAATCTTGATCGTGCACACCGGGGGCAGATGGATGAACCTGATCTTGCGATAATCATCGGTCCCCGCGGGACCGTACTTGTTGAAGGCATCGCCGGCATCCCAGGGATTGGGCACGACGCGCAGATCGCCCTCACCGAGACTGCTCTGACCCGACGCGAAGGGCTCCCGGTACGGAACAGCTGGCTTGGAGGTCCGGTTGTGGTGCATGCCGGACTCCACTGGCACGCCTGGACTCACCCAGTTCTGGGTGCCGTCGTCAACCGCGGTGACATAGTAGTAGTAGGAGAACCCGCGGATCACATCTGTGTCTGTATAGGAAATAGCGCGGCCGCTGTAGATTACCTCGAACGGCATGTCGCCGAAGTAGCTGCCCTGGGCCCGGTACAGTCGATACTCCATGAAGTCAGCCACCCCCGTATCCCGGTCGGTCGCTGCACTCACATCGCTCCACTCGATCTCGATCGTGCCTGGGCCGGAGGTCACGGTCAGATCAGGCGCCGGTGGCGGATCGGGAATATCGAACCTGCCCGCGGGTCCGCTGAGTGATCGCTGGGCCAGGCCGATGTTGCGGAACAACGTATCCTTGTAGCTGGCCGCGATGGCATCCTTCTCAGACTTGGTGATGGTACCAGCCAGATACTGAGTTCCCACGTCGATGGTGCGCTGGTAGTCCATGCCGCCCACGGCATACACGAGGACGACATCGATGGACTCGTTGAAAGGGATGTCGTAGGGCCCCACTGCCAGTTCACCCACGGCACCGTACTTTGCCGGGTCGACCGGGTTCGGATCCGGTTCCGACAGCACGCCTTCCTCGAACAACTGCCAGCGACTCGGCTCGTACCAGGGGCTGTCCACCGTCAGGTCCGGATTGTGGCCGCCGTAGTCGCCGTCGCCGTCACCAAAGGCGTGGCGGTACATTTCCTCGTCCCCGTTCTGGGTCCGAGTTGGCAGCCAGTTCCAGTAGTCGACGGCCATGGCCACCGGCTGCTTGGGCCAGTCGTCTGTGTTGTCGGCGGCCTGATCTGCGTGAATGAGGGCGATACCTGGGTATCTGGCCGACAGCAGTCGACCGGTCACCTGGTGGGGATCATACGCGTCATCCAGCGTGTTCAGCTTGCTGTCGCCGTCCCAGGCGTACATGATCCGCAGGCTGTCACCCGACGCACCGTCGCTGTTCACCCACTCCTCGTAGCGGTTGACGTCTCGCAGACCACCGTAGTACTCGATATAGGCATCACCGGCCCACTCGGCGGCATTGCCCCAGTGACTGCCCCCCTCAGCGCGGTCCATAAACCAGACATCGACGAGGAAGACAAATCCTTCCACATCGGCGCTCAACTGCCCCGGGGTCTCACCGGTCACATCGCCGTTGTTCAGGAAGTTGTAGTGGCGGATGATCACTTCGTCGAAGTCGTGGTTTACATAGGCATGAGCCTGCAAGGTCGACGTGATGCCGAGAAAGTTGGTCCACGTCACCTCGACCATGGCATCCGAAACCAGCGTCGGATCAACCTCGTCAACATCTTCTCCGGGTATGACCTCGCCGTCGACGATGACGGTGGGCGGCTCCTGCTGCCATACCAGCCTCGTACCACCCATATCGACCCAGTCGTGGCCGCCATTGCCACCCCACTTGGTTGTGGCCATGGCAAAGGCGAAGTCCACGGTTTCGCCGTCAGCGGTAGTGAAATTACGCGCCGCCATGCTGTGACCGTGGTACGAGGACCCGCTCTTCTGATTGTTGGACCCATCCGGCTTGTTGCCAGGCCAGAAGCCACCGGGGAAGCGGAAGGCGTTGCCCCCCCACCCGGCGCGTTCGTGGTTGCCGATCTCATCCCACATGTTGCCGACTCGAAGCATCTGGTCAGCGTGGGCGGAACCCACGGACAGGGCGTAAACCGCGACAACCGCCGCGACTGCCGCGAGTCCGCATCTCCTGTATCTCATGCCCGCTTCTCCTCTATTGCAGACTGAAGTGCGGAAGTCCGCTATCCGTTGACTATCTGAGGTGCACATCGAGATTGAAATTCAGGCCGATGAAGACCTGTCTAGGATCGATAAAGGCTGCCCACCGGTCCCTTTCCGGGAGCTCGATGTAGCTCTTGTCCCAGTCCCCGATGCGGTCCTGTCCCCCCTTGCTCTCGGGCCTGAGAGAGTTCATGTAGGCCCGCCACTCCTCGGGCGTGAAGCCGGCCGGATTCAACTGCCGGCGATTGAAGACGTTGTGGATGTCCACAAAGAACACGGGTTTGGCACCGAAGGCGTCGAAGGCCTTCGAGATCCGCAGGTCGGCGTTGAAGGCGTCCCGATTGCGGTAGTTGTCAACCACGCCCGACCCGACCGGATCGAAGGTCACCTTCTGCCCGCGGGCCCACCACTGCAGCCAGTTGGCGGAAAGGCCATCGAGCGGGCGTATGCCGGCCAACTCCGGCCCGAATCCAGCGGGGACGTGCAGGTCTATGCTGGCTCGCAGCGACGGTATCGGATCTGGCGCGCGCTGCTCCGTAGTGCTGCGCACATTCACCTCGCGAGGATCCTGATACACGTTCAGGAAACCGACGAGCCCGCTCTTCTGGAGCAGGTAGCCATAGTTGACCCAGCCGGTGACGTAGCGACCGCCCATCTTCTCCAGCTTGGCCTCGAAACCGCGAGTATCTCGATAGAACTTGTTCTGCGAGATACGGATGGCCTCGCTGCCACCAAGAGCGGTGGGCCAGTACCTGGTGAATTCGATAAGGTTCGAATCGTCCTTCACGTACCCGGCCAGGTGCAGGCGGTACGAGTCGGCGATGTTGTGGTCATAGCCGACCTCGTAGGCCACCGTCTTGGCCCAGTCCAGGTCCGGGTTTCCCATCCAGTTGAAGAACTGGCTTCCCGAGCCACCCATGAAACCATACAGATGACGGGTACGTGGCATGGTGTAAAAATGACCGTAGTTGAAGTAGACCTTGGCTACGTCGCTGACCGGGAAGGACACGCCCAGACGCGGCGACAGCTTCATGCGGGTCTTGGCATCTTCGGATGTCAGGCCATTGGCGTCGACTGCCTCGCCGGCGCCGTCCACGCCTGAACTGAGGTACCCGTCGAATATCTCGGAGAATGACTGCTTGCCTTCCGCCCCGCGTCCGCCCTCGAGGAACCAGGCGGGCATGCGCGCATACTCGCCAAAGAAGCCACCCTCCTCAGCGTCGGGGAAGAATCGGGCCACGTTCGGATCCATGTACTCCAGACGCATGCCGAAGTTGGCGATCATGCCCTCGATCTCCAGCTTGTCCTGGAGATAGGCGGCGACGCGCCGGGGGCTGAAATCATACTTCTTCCATTGACCGAAGGGTTCGCCCCCGCCCAACCGGATGATCCCCGAGAACTCCTCCACGTCGTCGATGACCAACTCCACGCCGGCCTTGACCTGGTGGTATTTGTTGATCTGGCTCGTGATGTTGGCCGCCACCACGGAGGTCACGACGCTCGAACTGTCGCGGCCGATGGCGTCACTACCCATCAGATAATAACCGGGCTGATCCGGTTGCTGATCGCCCTCAGCCTTGGTCCGGACCCAGCCCACCGGGGTAGCATCCGACGCGACGGTGCCGCCGGCGACAGTGCGCTGCTGGACGGTGAGGTCCCTCAGCGCCGACGGACCCATATCGTATTCTGCCGAGAAGCGCTGCAACGACATGTCCCAGAAAGTGCTCGCACTCCGGACATTCTTGATGGTGAGACCGACCTGGCTGAAGTTCCGGTCCACCTCGGAGCCGACGACGTTGTACTTCGACCTCGGCGCGGTGATGGAACTGAACGTGGCCGTCTCCCCATTCCAGCTACCGCTGGGGTTGGCGCTGACATCGGCACCATTGAGGTACGACGGCCGCAGATCTCGCATGATTCTAAGATCATTGTAGGACTGGGAGATACCCTCAGCCCAGTCGCGGGACATCGACCCCAGAGACTCGATGTGTCCAGTCAGGTAGTTGGTGGTGATCTTCCAGTTCTCCAGCCCGACATAGTCGAGCTTCACCTGGCTGTTGCGATCGCCATAACCTTCGCGCGGGTGGGGCAGACCATACTGGTTGTCCTCAAAGCGGTGCGACACCAGAAACTTCAGATCGTCCATACCTGGAATCGTGCCGATCACGGTGGCGTCGAGATTCATGTCCGGCGCGTCAGCGTAATCCTGCCCGCGGTGGCGCCACATCCACAGATTCTGCGCCTCCTTGGCGGCAGCTGCATCGCCTTCGCCGACATCCATCCAACCCTTCCACACCTGCTCACTCGGAACAGCATCGGGAGCGACGGTTCGAACCACGTTGCCGGACTCGCCGTAGAGTGGGATGTTCCCGGCGGAGTTGGCGGCACCCTCAAACAGCAGTTGGTCGCCCTCGCTCCAGACGCGGCGCAGCCGGTCACTGTCGCCATGGACACGCCACTCCCAGGTCTCAGCGCCAAACGCGTCGGCGCCAAAGTGCTTCTTCTGGGCGGGTGCGAAACGGTAGTTGAGGAACATGTTGATCTCACCCGGCTTGCCCTCACGGGTGACAACATTGAAGAGCCCCGACCTCACATTTCCATATTCGGCGTTGAAGCCACCGGTGTTGATCTGGACCTCTTTCACGGCCGTAGCATTGATGCCCATGTAGGCTTCGCCCAGCCGCTCGTCGACCAACCGCTGACCGTCCAACATGAACAGGGTCTCGTCGGCACTTCCGCCGCGGACCTGACCGTTGTAGACCTGGGGCTCCAGACTCAATGACTCGGTAACATTGCGGGCCATGGTGCGGGCCATATCCTGACTGGTGACCACGGCCTGACTGCCGGACACATCCATGCGCACAACTTCGGACTCGGCTTCCACGGTCACCACGTCCATCTCGATCGCCGCCGTCTTGAGATCGAAGTCCACGGTCACCGTGCGGTCTACATTCACCGAAACTCCGGTCTTGGTGACCGCTTCGTAGCCGATGATGGACACCGACACAGCGTATTCGCCCGGGGGCAAGTTGATAACGAAGTAGTCTCCTTCGTCATCCGTGGTCGTACCCACATTGAGGCCTTCAATCCTGATGATCGCCCCAACCAGCGGCTCGCCGGTGCCGGCGTCCTGAATCGTCCCCCGGATCTTCCCGGTGGTTCCGGCCTGCGCGGATTCCGGTAGCCCAAGAGTCGCCACGCCGATGCCGATGACGAGCACCAGCAGGCTCAACAGGGATCTGTCCTTCATCACTGACTCCTCACTCCGGTTGCAGGGTTGATATCCCCACTGTGAGTAGCGCCCGCCCATCCCACGCGAGCGTAAAGATCATGCAGTCTAAAAAAAAGGGTGCCAGCGACGGTAAAAACGGCCCGTCACTGACCCCCTGTCCGGTGCATTCTCGAGCGTTTGCTGCTCCATCCGTGCACTGTATGCCCACCCATATTCGTCGTTGCAATTGCGGATTCCGATACGACTTGGCGCATACGTTACGACCATCCGATAGAGCAAGTCAATGCTTTTCAAGAAAAAGAACCGGACCGTTTGCATCTCCTTCTTACGGAAGCAGGAGTCGTCAGGCGAAGGTGAATACATTGCCCGTGACGCCGGTCAGGGCATCGACAACCAGCCAGACGCCAGCCGAAACGAAGGTTCCAAGCACCAATCCAAGGAAGAGGGGACGCATGCCGAGGTAGAGGCTGGCGCCACCGTATTTCAGAATGGCGGCCTTGACGCTCCACGCCAGGAAGACGGAAAACCAGGCGCTCGAAACCGGATGCGTCAGTCCCAGGGCCAGGCCAATGGGATGGAAGGGGAATCCCATGATGTGGTTCTTCAGGTAGGTCATGGCCGCCATGAGCATTCCGCCGACGACGGTAAAGCCGAGGTGCCACGAATGAAATGCCTGAGGGTTGTTGATGTTTCGGGTGATCCAATCGCCGGAGAATATGGGGATTCCCCTGAACTGCCAGCCCATCAGATTGATTCCCCCGTGGGTATAAGCGATGGACAGGATCGCCCAGGCCGACCCCAGCAGAGCGACGACGATGGCCGCGGCGATTGCCGGGAACAGGCGCCGGCATTCCAAGCGGGTCACCTCCGCCATCTTCAAGCCGGTGGCGGCGGAAGCCATGACGAAAGTGCGCAGATCATTCCAGGCGAAACTCAACCCCAGAGCGACGATCCCGGACGGTTCCACCAGGGCGGTGCCCAGGACGTTGACAGCGAAGATCGGCGCTCCCACCGGGGATCGGCAATAGGCCAGACCGGTCTGGGAGACGATCCGCGCGATACCGATGAAGGTCACCAGCGCGGTGGCCAGAAGGACGGCTGCGGCCAGTGGTGTCAGGCCCGCCATCGTCAGCCACACCATGGCAGAAGCGCTGCCGAGAAGCGCCCCGATTACAGCTGTCCGGTAGGAAAGTGGCTCGTCGGAGTCATCGATTTCGGCCGCACCGAGCAGCGCTTTGCGCAGGACATCGGCAAGGTGAGCTCTGGCATTCCAGAACCCGGATGCCACCAGGAACACGAGGGCCCCCATGGCCATGTGAGACACAGTGGGCGGCCCCGGGTCAGAGAAGGGCTGGGTCGGCCCGATGCTCCACCCGAGCAACCGCTGGGCACCGGTCTGCAGGTGGGCGAGGAAAGCGAAGAACCAGACGCCCAGAGACACATCTGTGTTCAGCAGGTAGGACAGGCCGACGATTTCGAAGTGTGGCGTCAGGTCGAGGCGGACGGCGTCGCGCAGAATCCAGATCGACGTCCTCAACTCGATTCTTGGTATATAGTGGAAGTATGAGTGCAGGGCATTGACGGTGTTGATGCAGGTAGGCACGAGGAATCCGACCCACATCACCTTGCTGCGAAAGAAGGCCGGCAGACGCCCGCCCTCGCCATCCCCACTCATCTGCAACGGCAGAATGGCGAGGGGGAACAGAAGTCTCTCCCGCTCGACCCACTGGCGGCGCAGTATTACCAGAAGGCACAAGGTGGCGAAGTACACGCTGCAGATGAACAGCCACCACATCAGCAGAGGCTGCAGCCACTGCGCCCAGGGCGCTGCCTGACCATCGCCCACACCCTCGAAGAGGGTCCGAAACCTACCCGGGTCGTCCGGGAGCAGCCAGGGGGGCAGGTTCTCCTGAATGGTCAGGGCCCAGCCGTTTTCCGGTGTGGCATAGTAGAAGAAGCCGCCCAGCAGCGGGATCAGGTTCAGGGTGAAGCCCCACGAGGGGATGGCCGCCGCCACGATCATCATGATGTGCACGGTCGCCAGTTCGCCCCGTCGCAGGCCAGAGCCCGTCACGAGCCGAGCCAGGGGGTTTACCACCAGGGTCAGCACGAAGAAGAGAAAGATCGCGGCGCCGGTTGAGAAATCGGCCGTCAACGGCGACCCCCCTACAACCAGGATCCCATAGGGCTCGCCCACGGCGATGGCGAGGCAGAACAACAGACCGATCAGCACTGCCCGGCGGGACACTCCGGGGGCCGACTGCGGCGGCGGCATCAGTCACCGGCCTCAGAGCGTCCCCGCCACACCGGTGGACTGCTGAGGGTGCTGTCGAGGAAGGCCAGCTGCCGTCGCGCCTTGTCCAGACCTTCCTGCGTGAAATCGCGACGTCGCTCGAGTTGCTGACGCCTGGCAGCCGCCTGGTCGGTCTCGACGACAGGCAGGGAGTCGATCAACGCACATACCTGTTGCAGGCGTCCGCTCACCTCCCCGACCAGCCGGGCGTTCTCGCGACGCGCGTAGTGCAACTCCTCTTCGGCGAGGCGCCGGTAGAGGGGTTCGTAGCGCCGGGCGAGTTCCAGGTCACTCAGTTCACCGGCCAGGTAGGTCTGCAGCAGAGCCAGGAGACGGGTCCGTGCCTCGGAAGAGCCGCTCTGCTGGGCTACGTACCACGGATACCCGCTCCATGGATGACCGGTGGCCGGAGCAAAGGCCTCGAGCGCCTCGGGAACCGGGTACTCCTCCAGGGCGCTGATGAAGGCCACGTAGTGCGTGAGAGTGTCGGCGGCTTCCGGTGACGTGAGGTAGCGGAAGAAGTCGACCACCTGGTCCAGGTGCCCCCGGTCGCGGGCGATCTTTCCCACCGCGAAGGACAGGTTGTAGTTGTTGTCGTTGCGCGGACCGTCGGCGTAGGGGGTGCTCTCGGCGGTCACCGTTGGCATGGGAAAGACCCCCAACTCGAAGTTGACGGATCGGGCCAGGGCCTCCGCATCCCATGAGCCATCCATGTACATCGTGCCGATGCCATTGGCAAAGAGCACCTTGGAGAGCCCGCGGTCGAGACCGTTGAAGCCGCGGATCCAGTACTGCGACCACTCTCGGATGAGCTGCGGCACTGCCAACACCTCGGGATCGGTCAGACGGATTCGGCCGCTGTAAATCGCCGCATTCATCTCGATGCCGTTGACCTTGCCGTCGTGATCGAGCCGGTCCAGCTCGGGGGTCAGGCTCTGGAAGATCATGTCGCCCAGATATTCCACGGCGGGGAAGACGTAGGAATTGTGCGACGTGTTGGGCATCAGGAAGGGCACGAATCCGGCGTTCTCGAGTTGTTCCTGGACCTCGAGGAACTCCTTCCATGTGGTCGGTGTCGATTCTATCCCGGCGGCAGCGAACTGCTCGACATTGTAAAAGATCCGCAGGGTGAAGAAGTTGAAGGGTACCGTCCAGTACTCCCCGTATATGGGATCCTGCACGTTCACCCAGACCACCGGGTAGAAGCTGTCCATCCAACGGCGCCCCGGGGTGTAAGGACTCTCCTGCTGCAGGTATTCAGTGAGGGGCAGCAGGTAGCCCTGTCTTGCCCCCAGGCGATGGGCCTCCCCCACCCCGATGCCGACGAGATCCGGCCCGCGCCCGCCGAGGTACTGCGTTTCCGCCCAGATGGCGAATCCTGACAGCGGCTGGTAGTGGAGCTTGATGTTCACCTCCGGGTGTCGTGCACGGTACCCCCGGATGACGGCGGCAAAACCATCGAGCCAGCCCGGGTGCTCGCCCATGTGGGTGGCGAACACGATCGTGTTCGCATCGACGTCACTCTCAGGCGCTTCGGACCGGGAGCATCCGACCAGCGACGCCCACTCCAGGACAAGGATGGCGGCGCAGCTGGCCCAGCGGTGCGGTCTCGGACCCATCCTCTAGGCCTTCAGCGCCCCTGAAGAGACACCTTCGACGAAATAGCGCATGGCGAAAGTGAACAGCAGGATCAGAGGCAGAGAGGCGAGAGTGTAGCCGGCCATCAGAGCACCCCAGGCGGTCGAGTGCTGTCTGGTCAGGAAGGAAAGGCCATAGGACACGGTCTTGAAATCGTCGGCCACCACCAACGGCCAGATGAAATCATTCCAGACGAAGATCACCGTCATGATGACGAGGACACCCAGAACCGATTTCGACAGGGGCAAAGCGATGGACCAGTACTGGCGAACGTGGCCGGCGCCGTCGATCTGGGCCGCCTCGAAAAGCTCCCGGGGGATCCCCTGAAAGAAGGAGCGGAGGATATAGACCTCCAGTACCTGGCGTCCGGCGACATAGAACAGGACCAACCCCCAGATGGTGTTGACCACGCCGAGCTTGAGCGCCAGGACGTACTGCGGGATCAGGTTGAGAACGCCCGGTATCATCAACAGGACGATGAGACCGGCAAAGAGTACCCGGCGACCCGGGAAGTCATAACGCGAGAACACGTAGGCTGCCAACGAACTGCAGGTCAGACTGATCACCGTCACCAGAGCCGCCACCAGAACGGTGTTGCCTACATAAGGTGCGACCGCCGCCCAACCGGCGACGTAGTTCTCCCAGTGGAAAGGCTGCGTCGGGTAGAAGATGTTCTGCAGGAACTGGCTCTGATCCTTCAAGGAGATGCTGAGCATCACCCAGAAAGGCGCCAGGACCGCCATCGTCGTCAGAGTGAGGACGAGTATCTTGGGAAATTCTGCCCTGATCGATCTCACCGCCATCTACTCTCCCCTCCTTGCCAACGTCGCCGGGACGCCCGACGTGTCTCTGCCGCGGACCATCAAGCGGCCTGCCGTCTCTCTTCATCGTGCGTCTTGAAGTACCGGATGTTGAGCACCGTCAGTCCGAGGATGACGAGGAACATGAGCACCCCGATTGCCGAGGCGTACCCCATGTGGGAGTAGCGGAACGCGCGGTGGTACATGAGGAGACCCGGCACCAGCGTTGAGGTCCCGGGGCCACCGTCGGTCATGATCAGAATCCGCCCGTAGTCCTGTATGGCACCGATAACACTGAGGACGAACATCAGCTTGATCTGGCCCAGAACCATGGGCAGTTCAACGTACCAGATGCGCGCCAGGGCGGGGGCCCCGTCGATGTGCGCGGCATCGATGAGGTCGGTGGAGATACGCTGGAAGCCCGCCAGGTAGATCAGCAGGGCGATGGTGTTCACCCATGGGAAACCCATGAAAATCACACTCGGTAGAGCCAGCGACGTGTCGGCAAGCCAGGTGGGCCCCAGCCACGGTGCCTCGATGATCCCAAGGGATGTGAGAAGACGGTTCAACAGCCCCACGTGAGGGTTGTAGATGAATTGCCACAGGAGCATGCCCACCATGCCCGGGACGACCATGGGCAGGACAAAGAGCGTACGGAACAGATACTGAAGACGCGGCAGACGCAGATGGTAAAGGACCAGAGCCAGCAGCAACGTCGGGATCTGCAGAAGGATGTTGCCGGCCAGAAAGAGGCCCATGTTGAGTACGGAGCGCGGCAGGTCCGGATCGTCGAAGAGGATGCGTCGGAAATTATCGAGACCGACGAATTCCTTGATGTTCGTGCCGTTCCACTTGAAGAAGGCGTGATAGATCGCCGAGGCTGAGGGGTAGTAGGCAAACACCAGGATGAAGGCGAAGGTCGGCAGGATGAGCAGGTAGAGGTACCCCGTTCTCAACCACTTCGCAGTCTGCGCACTGTCTGGGGATGGCATGGAACTTGTCGGCTGGTCGCCCGGTGTCGGATGGGCCACGAAGAAAGACCCACGCCTTTCAGTGGTCAACACACTCTCATTGGATTGCCTATCTTGCCCGCTCCTAGCAGCAACCGATCAAGAAGACGAGAAATCGATGAACGTACCTCCCAGCGAATACGTCAGAATTCCTGCCCAGCGCCTGCAGCAGTTCGCCGCTGGCTGTCTGGCAGCGGTGGGCATGCGGCAGGACCACGCCGATCAGCTCGCGAGACTGTTGACCCATTCCGATCTGCGCGGCGTCCGCTCCCATGGCACGCGGCAGATCTGCGAGCGTCCTCCCTTCGGTGACGGCTACTGCCAAGTCATCAAGAAACGCCTGGTTAATCCTGATCCTCAGTTGACCGTGGCTTCTGAGACGGAGAACTCCGTCCTGGTCGACGGTGATGGAAGCCTGGGCTACGCGCCCATGATGATGGCGACCGAAGCCGCCATCGAGAAGGCGAAGAAGCACGGGATGGCCATGGGAGCAACCGTTCATATTGGCCACTACGGAGCCGCCGGAAATTACGTCCGTCGCGCCATGGAGGAGGGCATGATCGCCTTCTCCGTCCAGGGATCTCCAACCCCGGAGGGGCGCCGCAAGTTGCCGGTCGAAGAGCGTCGGCCGGCGGCCCGCTGGGGCAATCCGCCGTTCTGCTTCGGTCTCCCGAGTCAGGATGAAGCACCCCTCGTGCTCGACATGGCCACCTGCATCCTGGCCGACTACCAGCACGGTGAGGAGTTCGACGCACTTGAGGAGTTGATCCCGGGGGCCTTCTTCAAGTCCCTGGGTCTCACGGCGGTGGCCCAGGCTCTTGGCGGCCCTTTCGTGGGCGCCGACGGCGAGAAGGCCGAGGCCATGCGGCAGGAGTGGCCGCGTGCCTCGCAGGGCGGGTTGATCATCGTCTTCAATGCGGGGATGTTCGCGCCTGAGAAAGAGGTCCGCCACGGCATCGACAACCTGATGTTCGGGGTCAACGCCACCCTGATGCCGATACGGGGCTTTGACGAGGCGGGACTTCCCGGCAGCGTCGAGGCGCGCCTCGAGCAGGACTACCGCAGCCAGGGAGTCGCAGTAGGCAGCGACGATGTTGCGCTGTTGAACAACACCGCCGAGTACTGCGGTGTCGAACCGCTGATGTAGACAACCCGGGGAAGGACACCAATGGCGACCCCCACAGCTTCGAGCAACGCACTGTGGCCGGCCAGGGCCGTGGGTCTCGTCCTGACCCTCGTCTCACTTGCGTGTGGCTGCGGCAGGACCGAGGACCCGACGATCGCTCACTGGCGCTTCGACGGGCCCGTCGAAGCCGGACTCACCGATCTTGCCGGCGATCACGACGGGGTGGCTCGCGGCGCGCTGCGATCGACGACGGCAGCCTGGAGCTTTCCGGGCGATACGTCCTGCGTACAGGTCTCGCAGGATTCCACCCTCGATCTCGTTGCCGGCCTGAGCATCGAGGCAATCGTGCAACCGACCCGTCTGGGCAATCCCGCCAACGGTGAAGGATACCAGGCGATTGTCGAGAAGCACGATTCCGCTGGCGGCTACCTGCTGGTGATCAAGCCTTCCGGTAAACTGGAGTACTGGCTCGAGACCGACGACGGTCGCATGGTCGACTCCAGCACAGTCGCCATCGAGCCGGGCAGCGGTTGGCATCACGTGGCCATGACGTGGAACGGCGCCACTGTCGGCTTCTACATCGATCACGTCCCGGCCGGCGAGCGCCCTTTTGACGGCACCCTCCGCCGCTGCCCTCAGGACCTGTTCCTGGGCAACGATGACAACGTCTGGTGGGGATACGGCGGCGACATGCGGGAGATGCGGATCTCAAACGTCGCTCTCCCTCCCGAGGCGTTTCTCCCGCTCGAGAAATGATCCTGTTCCCACATCTCCCAGGCATCGAGGAGTCTCTCTGAAGCGCTTACGTTGATGGCCCCGCCGATGAGGCGACCGCCTGCGGCCGCCAGATGAGATCCGGAGTCAGGCAGAACCGTTGGACCATGGCGTCGTAACACCGGGCCCAGTGGCGCAATGACTCGAGAGTGTGAGCATCACTGCCGGGAGCGATCAGGCCGCCCAGGGCGAGCCAGCTGTCAAACAACTCGGAAAGCTCGCCGGCCCGTTCCGGTTGACACCAGTACCGGGGTTGAATCTCCAGGGCGATGCGCCGCTCCACGGCGCGGCACAGAAGCTCACGAAGGCGAGACTTATCACACGAGCGGTACTGATCGTTGGGTGTGCAGCCGGGGCGCTTCACGTAGTCGGCGAAGGGGTGTACGATGACGTCGGTATGGGTCCAGTTTATGGCGGTTTCCATGGTGTCGAGTTCGTGGGCCGCGACGCTGGCGACATCACCCTCAGGTGTCTGCACCCAGTGGACGTGGTAGTGGTTGGGAGCGACGATGAAATACTCGCACTCAGCGACAATCTCTTCGGACTCGACCATCAGTCCTGGCGCCAGCACATCGAACTCCCCGCCGATGAACACCTCGGGCGTTGGGCCCATGTCCTGCCGCCTCCGCTTGTACTGCCGGAGCCGCGCCGCGTGCGCCGGTTGGTCAGTGATCTGTGGCGGATGGATGTGATCGCTGAAGCCGACGGTACTGTATCGCTCTTCGGCAGCCACGGCGACGGCGGCCTCGAAGATCATGTCGGGTTGGCCGCAATGTGACAGCTCCGTATGCGTGTGGTAGGAGACGGGAGGTGCTGCGGGTTGCTGAGTCATGGCGAGTCGAACTCAGCGAACCCGTACAGACGCGCACCGTTGTCGTGCATGATCATGCGCGCCACTTCCAATGCCTCATCTTCGCTCATCGTTTCGTTCTCGATGCGCCCCGCCAGCACCCGGCCGATCGAACGACGCGCCAGCTTCGCATGGGCGTAGGCCCCCTCGGCGAAGTTGTAGTCGCCACCGAATCCCAGAATCTTGTTCGCCGGTACACTGTCCAGCAGGTCGCCCAGAAGCCGCTCCGCCGCTCCGGCACCGAGGATATAGGTCCAGGCCATGTCCGCGTAGACGTTCGGGAATGACTTCGCCAGCGCCACGAACTCCTGCGTGTACGGCCATCCCCCGTGCAACAGCACGAACTTCGCCGCATCGTAGGTCATGAACAGATTCACCAGCCTCGTCGGGCGCGTATTGTCGACGAAGTTGGCGTTGTCATTCTGAAATCCCGTGTGAATCTGGATCGGGAGATCGCGCTCAACGGCACGGCGGATGATGGCATGAACCATGTAGTCCTGCAACGGCCTGGCTTCCTCAAACCCAACGGGCGTGTCGGCGTGCGCCTGCGTCGTTCGCAGAAGGACCTCCTCCGCCCGGGCCGCCGGCACCTGCTCGAAGGAGATCGGACGCCTGTAGGCGAGGAAGTTCTTGACCCCCACCATTCCCTCTTCGGCACGCTGCGCGAAGGCCACGTCGAGAGCGGCCTCAAGATCGTGCAGATTGTGGATGCTGACGTCGGTGTCCGCCTCCAGGAGCGTCAGGTCGCCCCGGCTGGCCACCGTGGCGAAGTGATCGAAGACGGGCACTGGGAACAGGTGATCGAGATCGCACATGGTCGAGCTGTGGGGCCACACGATCCGGCACGCCCGAACGATCTTCGCCCCCTCGCGCAGGACGGTGTCGTAGTAGCCGGGTCGCGGCAGCGCCGCGGCGTTGGCGTTGAGTTCCGCGAAGGTGTCGGGTGTGATCTCTGCCACCTCGAACAGATCCTCTGCCATGATGCGCAGCGCCTGCCCGTACCCGGTGAAGCGGACGTTGGGCCAATGACGGAAGAACGCCTCCTTCTTCTGTGCCGAGGACAGGGCCGATGCCTCGAGAGACACCTTCTCCAGGGCCAGTCCGCCACTCATCAGGTCGCAATGGACGTAGTGCAGATAAGAGAAGAAATCGCATCCGTGCTTCAGCCTGTCGGCTTCCTGCACGAAGTGCTCATGCGTGTCCATCAGGGCGATCGATTGCAGCGCCATCGACAGCCGTTCGCGCAACTGTGACATCATGCCTCGCTTCCTGCTTCTTGGGCCGTCCCGCACAAGCGCGGGCGCACCGTCCTCACCGGCGATCAGGCGACGCCGGCCCTCGTACGCAAGCCGCGTCGGTAAGATCCGTCAAGGCGCTTGCCCTTCCGTTCGGGATACCTTAGCCTCCCGATCTGGTCCACTGAGATTTCATCATCCGGAGCTCGAGATGAAGATTGCTCTTCAGGCTGGCGAGTCGGAAGACAGCGTCAAGTTCATTCGCCAACTGGGCCTGCAGCACGTCGTCAGCGGCCTGGGGGCACCCGCTTCCGGCATATTCGATGTCGAATCGCTGGAGAGCCGGCGTGATTTCTACGCGTCGCACGGCCTCTGTTGGGACGTCATCGAGAACCTTCCGCCCCAACACTACGTCGATATCATGTTCGGCCGCCCGGGCCGGGATCGTCAGATCGACAATATCTGTCGCACCGTCGAGAACATGGCCCGCGTCGGTATCGGGGTGCTCCAGTACGGGTGGATGCTCGTGGGCGGAATTCGCACGGAGTACAGCCCCACCGGTCGGGGCGGGGCCAGGTATCCCCGCTTCGACATGGCCGTGGCCCAACGGGCCCCGGCGGCGGCCCTGGACTGGCTCGGACTGGGCCGACAGCACTACCCCCATATTCCCGATGGCGAGCTTTCTGCCGAGCAGGTGTGGGAGGGCCTCCTCTACTTCCTCGAACACATCGTCCCGGTGGCCGAGGGGGTGGGCGTAAAGCTGGCCGCTCATCCCGATGACCCGCCGATCCCTTCCTATATGGGTGTCGCCCGTGTGCAGGCGAGCTGGGACGACATGCAGCGGCTGATCGATGCGGTGCCAAGCCCGAGCAATGGCCTCGGCTTCTGCATGGGCACGATCGCGACGATGGCCGGCGTGGATACGGTCGACGCCATCCGCCACTTTGGCGGCCAGGACAAGATCCACTTCGCCCACTTCCGCAATCCTCGAGGCCAGGTTCCAAGCTTCGACGAGGTCTTCCCCGATGAAGGCGATGTCGACATGGTAGCGGCGGTGGAGGCCTTTGATGAGGTTGGCTTTGACGGCGTGATCCGTATCGACCACTGTCCGGGAGTGATCGGTGACAATCGGGGAGAGCGTTCCTTCGCCTACCAGGTCGGGTATCTCAAGGGGGTCGTGCAGGCGCTCCAGGGGGCTGATCCAGAAAGATGCCCGGAGACGCCATGAAACTGGCCCTCGCCGTTGACTACGGCTTCGACGACCAACTCATCTTCGGCCAGCAACTGGGGGCCGACGCCGTCGTGGTGTCACTCGACGAGTGGCGCCACGACCTGCTGGCAGGCGCCCGGAATCGGGTGCAGCAGACCGGGCTGGCCCTGGCCGGCATCCGTCTTCCCGACGCCGGTCCCGAAGATCTGGATGCATTGCCCACGATCGTGACGGCAGCTGGCGCCGCGGGCGTGAACATGCTCAGCTGCGGCCTGCCTCCACCGCGGCCGTCCGGCTCCACCGAGGCCGAACCGGACGGCCGCGGTGGAGCCCTGGTCCATCACTACGGCGAGGCCGACGCAGCTGATCGCGGTACGCCGCCCGTTACCATCGCCGATGCACTGGAGCGTTTCGACCCCGTCGCTGCGGCGGCCGGCGTGCAGATTGCATGGCGCACGGGGACACCCGGCGCCCCGTACGAGGCCGACCTCCTTCAGCTCCTGGAAGCAGACCGCTATCCGGCCATGGGGCTGGACGTGTCCCTCGCAGGGCTGGCCGGCACCGACTACCTGCCAGCTCTGGAGAAGATGCTGGTTGGCGGCCGTCTGTGGCTGGTCGAGATGAGCAATCTCGTCGGTCAGCACGACCAGCGCGATGCCTTCCTCGACGAGGGAGTCATCGACATTCCGCGGGTACTGCGCCTCCTGCACCAAGGGGGGTATGCGGGATCGCTGAGAGCCGGCCCGCCACCCGGCATGAACGAGGACTCGGCGTGGGGGCACACGGGGCGGTCTTTCGATCTGGGTTTCCTGCGCGCTGCCCTGCAGGTTGTCGAGAATCGACCCGACCGGCGCGCGTGACTGGCGGCGTCGGACGCCCTCCCTGCCTCGCGCTCACACCGGACCACGCCACAGTTTACGGGAGATCGATCCATGGCATCCGCATCGCCGGGCGGCAGGTTTTTGCGCGGCCAGAAGTGGGAGAAGTTCTCGGTGCGAGACGCCCGGGCCGACTTCTACGTGTCGCCGGATGGGGACGACGCCTGGTCGGGTAGTCTGCCGGACCCGGCCGCAGCCGGGGATGATGGCCCCTTTGCCACCATCGACCGCTCGCAGGAGGCTGTCCGCGACCTGAAGCGACAGGCCTTCTACGAGAAGAAGCCACCTGTCGAGGCAAGATTCATCGGTTCGCCCCACAAGTACGGCAGGGGTCAGGACATCCTCGTTCTACTTCGGGGCGGGCAGTACTTCCTCGACAGGCCCCTGCGGTTTGGTGCCGATGACGGTGGCGAGAGGGTTGAAACCGACCTGCCCACGGGCGCCTTCGAATTCCACAAGCTGAAGGATCACTTCGTCACCTATGCCGCCTACCCGGGGGAAACCCCCGTTATCTCCGGTGGCAGGAAGCTCGGGCCCTGGCGGCGGGAGAGGGAGAGATGGGTGGCCGATGCCCCCGGACTGGACTTGACCCGGTTGCTGGCCAACGGCCATACCCAAACCCTGGCGCGCACGCCCGGCACGGGGTACTTCACGCCTGCAGAGATGACCGAGTCCCCCGACCAGTTCACCTTCCGGGACGAAGACCTGAAGCAGTGGCCGGGCATGGAGAACAACCGCATCGTCATGTTGCTCAGGTGGCACCGAGGGGTCAATTCGATCGCCTCAGTCGATACGACGGACAACGTAGTCAGGCTGGCCGAACCTCAGCCGGGGATCACCGTGGTGCCGCCGAGGTACTACGTGGAGAACGTGGAGGCGTTGCTCGATACACCGGGCGAGTGGTTCTACGCTGCAGACACCGGAAAACTGAGCTACATCCCGGAAGCTGGCATGGATGACCCCAACATGGCGACGATGGTGACGCCGGTGTTGTCTCAATTGCTGGTGGTTGAAGGTGAACCGCAGCGTCCGGTTCGCAATCTGCGGCTGTACGGCCTGAATTTCGAATCGACGAATCCCGGGGACGGCGCCCTGTCCTTCGCCTACGCCACAGCCTGCGAGTGTGTGGACCTGTCCCTGCGAGGTCTGGGCAACACGGCCCTGCAGTTTGGCAAGGGGTGCTACCTCAACAGGATCCTCGGAAACACCATACAGGGCGCTGACGAGGGTGGCATCAGCATGTGCGGAGAGGCCCACCCCGACTGGGTGGATCTGGTCCATGGCAACACCATCTCACACAATCGCGTATCGAACTGTGGCGGTACCAGCGTGCGCGTCAACAACTCCCGGGACACGGTGATCTCTCACAACGAGATCACAGAAACACGGGGCCGCACCCCTCTGCAAGTGGGGGGATGGTCTAACGTGGAAGTGGCAATCGACGGTGGGTACAGGATCGAGTACAACCACATCCACCATGTTCAGGACGAAGCCGACGACTCGGGCGCCATCACCACGACCGGCCTCACCAGAGACTCGATCATACGATTCAATCTCATCCACGACGTTCGAGCTGGCTTCTTCAATGACAACGTCGCCGTCTGGTTCGACAACATGTCCTCTGGCTGGACCATCGTGGACAACATCTACTTCAACCTTGAGCAGTCGGAGATGAAGCTGTGTGCCTCCGTGCTCGAGGACAATGTGTACCGGGACAACTGGCTGATTGAGTCGCCTGCCTCTGTTCCGGAGGGCATCCTGGAGGGCCATCCCGAGTTCGACACAGATGAGCTCAGGATCGAATCCGCCGATGGCGGCGTACCGCAGCGGGTTGTCACCGGCCAGATCCTGAAAGCCAGTGCGACAGTACGGAACGCCGGCGAGACCGGCGTGAGTCGCGTCGACCTGTACGTCGACGGGAAGATCGCTGAATCCAGAAAGTTCGCCGTAGTACGCAACAGCGACCGCACCATCAGCTTCGACCTGGTGTTCCACGAGCCCGGCCGCCACGAAGCGGCGATCGGCGCTACGCTGCCCCAAGTCGTGGTAGTTGGCGGTGAGACCCTGCGGACGCTTCACCGCGACCTGGAGGTGTCGGCAACGGTCGTGCCTCTGGGTGAGGACGTTGCTGTGAGTGCGACTGTCCAGAATGTGACAGACCGCGACACCTCTGAAGAAGTCGAATTCCGTGTGGATGAGCAGATCGCCGAACGGAAATCCGTACCTCTGGCGCCGGGCGAGTCCAGACGGGTTCGGTTTCTGACCAGGCCGGATGTGGGTCTGCACAGAGTCTCGGTGGGCGGTGCGGGGCCCGCCTGCCTGGAGGCCTATCCACACAATCCCGTGAATATCGCGAAGGCCGAGTTGCACACCCACGTGTCGGGGACCGCCAGGCCCTGTGAGTTCACCGTGGATCAGGTCCGCAATCGGTACACCATCAAGGCCAGCGGCACCGACCTTCTGCATGCGGAGGACTCATACGGGGCCATCTACCTGAAGGGCGTCATCACCGGCAATTTCACGGCAACGGTGAAAGTTGTCAGGTATCAGTCCCAGGTGAATCCCTGGTACAGGGCGGGCCTGTTCGTACGGAACGATCTGTCCAGGAGCCATGAGACCGAACCCGGCAGCCTCGGCTCCGTCTTGCTGTACACCACGCCGAAACTGGCGGGGATTCAGTGGGACGAGCATGGCGACGGTTGTATGCACAAGAGTGGCGGTGGTGGGATCCATGATCAGGAGCCGCCCTTCCCGGTGTGGCTCAGACTGGTCAGACACGGTGACACCTTCAGCGGCTACACCAGTGGCGACGGCGAGCATTGGGGAGACCCGTGGTCCACCGACCCGGTCCCCGGCTTGGCCGATGCCATGGACATCGGCATCGCCGCCGGCACCATCGACCAGGTACCAGCCCTGGTGGAATTGGAGGATTTCGCCCTGGAACTGGAGGACATCGGCTGAGTTCCTGGCGTGTCTTCACCCGATGTGACTTGCCCCCAGGAAGCGGCTCGGGTAGCGATCTACATGCCCGCCTGACGCACCACTTCCTCCACCTTCTCCGGGTCGGCGCCGGGCAGCAATACACCAGCACCCGCAACGACCATCCTGCAGGCTTTCTCAAAGCATGCCAGGCTCGCCCCTGGCCACCGGCACTACGACATGCAGATCGGCAGGAGCGGCAGGCGACACCGTCACGGTTGTGGCTCGATCACTGGACCTCGACCGGGCCACGTCCACGCGGTACTCACCCGACGGCAACAGCAACGCGAAACGTCCGTCGGCATCTGTCACGTCAACCGCTGCCAGGCCGGCGCGATCGACGGCCTGCAGCAGGATTCTGCGTCCAGCCACGCCTCGGGTCGTGCCCTCCCGGGTGACGGTGCCACGCAGTTCACCGAACCCGTCCACATCGGCGACCACCACATCGCCGAGAAGGTCACCGCCGGTGGCCTTGGCGATACCTTCCCCCCAGGTCATCCAGCTGTACGAGTTGTCGTCGTCCTTGTCCGTGACGACCACGTCGAGGCCGATACTGCGGTGGCGTGCAGAATCCAGAGCCACACGCCACTCGTAACGGTGATAGCCATCACCGTGCTGCCATCGGACTTCGGCAACAGGGGACACCTGGCGCAGCGACGCCGATACCCGCACGCCGTAGACATAGTGTTGCGCGGGCAGTTCGCCGGCGCCGTGGCCCATGTCGACGTAGAGTTCACAACCATCGTTGGTGTTCCAGAAGACATTGCTGCTGCTGTCGATGACGACCGATTCATCCTCGACCTCGACAGCTACGTACAGCTGGCTTCGGTCGACGCTGATGCCGACGCGGAACGACGCTGACAGATCCTGGCCGCCCGTCGGTGCCTGACCGTACTCGATCAACTGGATATCGTGTCGGGGCGCGTCCTCTGGCCAGTCGGCGAAATCTCCGTCGACAGTGATGTCGGCCACGGGGACGGCGAGGGCTACGGCGGCGTTGTGGGCTGTGGCGGGGGCTCCGGCGATCAGGGCCAGCAGGCAGAACCGGAGGACGAGGCGACAGCCTCGCTCTTGCGACACCAGGTTACTCGACAAGCTCGTAGATCTCCGCCGGACCAAAGGTCTCCGGGAAGTGGGGACGCAGGAACTTGCGGACCTCCCAGCACAGGCCGCACTTCTGCGGATATCCCTCACGCGGCTCATAACCGTGTTCCTCTGCCACTTCGAGAATCGCGAGGGGGCCTCGTTGGTAGGCCCTGTTCACGAGTTCGTTGCCCACGTGGAAGCCGCGCTGCATCCACTCGACGAGCGGCTTCTCGCGGGCATTGCCGACAATGATGCCGCAGCAGGTCTGGATATTGCCGTAGGGGTCGATGTGGATCTCCCACATCTCGTCGGCGTCGAACTCGGTGCGACAGCTCTGGTCACCCGACGTCCCGTGCCACAGCGGATCGTCGGCCAGCTCGTCCAGCGGCCGATCGGGAAAGAAAGAAGACAGGCTCTCGCCGGCGCGACCGACCAGGTTCGGCGCGTGCTCACGGGTGTACTCGGCCAGTTGTTTTTCGTCTCGCCCGATCCGGCGCAACTCCTGCAGGCGCTCCAGTGACAGGTCTTCTCCCGCCACGTTCTCACGCCCGAAGATCTCGGCCGCCCAGCGCCAGGCGCGATGCCGCCTCTCGGGTGACACGAATGTCTGATGGTAAGGATCGGCGCTGATGAGAGCACCCACCAGGCCCGCATCCCGGAGTGCTTCGTACCGGGTCCGGGTCACGTCGTCGTCGACACACCAGGAGGCATTGGTTTCGAAGAAGTGTGGCTCACAGCCTTGCTCACGGGCGGCCCGGCAGATGGCCAGCATCTCCTCGTAGAACATCATGGCCTCGCCACCGGCGATGTGAACCACCCGATCGGTCTGGCGCAGCTGGCGCAGAAACTCGACGCCGTCGTCGAGAGACACCCTCACCCCCGGGAGCTTCGGGCTGCAGCTGAACAGACAGTGCCGGCAGGCGATCGTGCACTTGTAGCTGAACAGCAGGCTGGCCACGTGCTTGATGCCGATCGCCTTCGACACACCCTCCCGGCGGACGACCTCGTCTACCGGCAGTGACCGGAGTTCGTCCACAGGTCAGACCGAGTGCCGCCGACGCTCGATGATCTCGCGCTGCAGATCCACCCCGAGCGTGGCGAAGCGGGCGGAGAAACCGCCGACCCGCACGATCAGGTTCGCGTGTTGCTCCGGATGCCGCAATGCCTCCTCGAGTTGTTCGACGCTGGTCGTGTTCCCCTGAAAGATCATGCCGCCGCGGGCGAGGAAGGTGGTGAGGATGACCCGCATGCGCTCGTGGTCGATCCACTGATCGTCCATGTCCCACATGGTGGTTGCACCCCCCGTCACACATTCGAAGGGCAGGGACGTGCTCGAGTTGATGGCGCTGGTGATCCCCTCCTTCATGGCGCGGCCCAGAGGCGTGACACCGTGCCCGATCATCTCACCGGCGTGGGAGCCGTCACCGCGAGCGCCCAGCTCGGCACTGGCTCCGGGGGTCCAGACGAAGTTGAAGACCATGGGCTTCAGACGCCCAGCGAAGCGGGTGCGCCGCGCCGTGGCCAGCGTACACACGCTGCGCAGCACGCGCCGTGTCATGGCGTCCGCCGACGGGTCTTCGACGCCGAACATCGGCAGCTGGCGAAGCCTGGCCTGCAGTACCGGGCTGTCCGCGAAGTCCGTCCGCAGGGCCTCGAGCATCTCCCCCGGGGTCACGAAGCTCTGATCGAAGACGGCGCGCTGGAGACCGTTGAGCGAATCGGCGGCGCTGGTGATCCCGAGGGGGGCGAAGCCGTAGTCGTGGTAGCGGGAGCCGCCGGCCTGTTGCTCCAGGCCGCGGTCGAGACAGTCGCTCATCAGGCTCGAGAGCAGGTAACACGGACGCAGTTCGGCGTAGCACTCGCTGGCGATGTCGAGGGCCCGGACCATGGCGTCGTACTGGCGCGCCAACTCGGTCTCGAAGGCCTTGTAGAGCTCTTCGAAGTCGTCGTAGTCGGTCAGGTCGCGGTCGTGGGGGATGCGAGACTCACCGGTCAACAGATCGACCCCGCCGTTGAGCACCAGCTCCAGCACCTTCGCCACGTTGTGGGTGCGCGCGAAGTTCAGGTCGCAGTTCATGCCCTGCGGGCTGATCTCCATGCAGCCGCCGGCCATGTACATCGCCGCATCGTCACGGGCAACGCCACCGTTGACGATGGCCGGGATGCAGACGTCGTCATTGTAGATCTGGGCGCGGTTGCTCCCCTCCAGCAGGTAGCGGACCATCAGCTCCATGAAGTCCGGCGGGCACTGGCTGCAGACGCGCGGGTAGACGACCGGGTGGGTCTGTTCGAGGTCGATGATGGATTCGACCATGATGTACGACAGCGGATTGACGGCACAGGTGCCATCAGCATGGGTGCCGCCCGGCACCACCGCTTCGACCCAACCGTCGCCGTTCTGGAGACGCTCGTGACAGCGGATCCAGAGCTCGTCGATCAGCTCCCTGGCTGTCTCCAGCGTCGTGACTCCCTGCGCCAGATCCTTTGCCAGATACGGCCACAGAAAGGTGTCGGCCCGCCCGGGACCGTTGCCGCCGAAGGGATTTTCGAACATGACAGCAAGGTGCTGAAAGTGGAAGAACTGGACCGCTTCATGGAAGCTTCGAGGCGGCTGGCGTGGCACGCGCGAACAGATCTCGATCAATCGCTCGAGGCGTTCGCAGTCGGCACCCGAGCTCGACTCCGACTGTGCCCGCAGAGCGGCCACGTGCCGGTCGTTCCAGCTGAGCACGCTCTGCCACAGAATGATGGCGCCCTGCAGGAGCTGCCGGGCACTCTCCGCGGTGGCGTCGGTCAGACGCGCGGTGAGGTCGGCGATGTGTCCCTCGACGCCCTTCTCCAGCAGGTGGTCCCAGCGCCAGCCGATGTGACCCGGAGCGCCGCCGCCACCCACGAAGGGATCGATGAGGTCACGCTGACGCTCTCCCATCTGCTTCCATGCGTCATATCGCTCCCACCTTTGGGCGTGCTCGTGCTCCGGCTCCAGCCAGCGGTTCGGGATCTGGTAGAGCATGCCGACGAGGAGTTCGTCGGGCAGGACGTGGACCGGCTCGTTCTCGAGGGCGTAGGCCAGCGACTTGGCGTAGCGCTCCCAGTACGGCGCCGACCCATGGAGCTCGAAGAACGCTCTGGTCTGGTTGCGCCGGCGCGGGCTGGCGGTGTCGGCCGCCCCACGTTGGCGGCTGGCATCCCGAAATCGTGTGATCCGTGGGGACAACGTCGTGATCAGTGTCTCGTTGGGACTTGGCAGGATCATGGCGCCTGACTGTCAGTCGAAAGCGGAAGGAATCGGTTCACGATCCAATATCAGCAATAATCGATGGGCGGTCACTCCGGGTGATCTGGACACGTCACCGTATCATTGACCCCAACCCGCAATCCCTTCTATGTACATCACATGTGCCCATCATTCGGAGGAAACTGAATGCGTATCACAGCCGTGAAGGCCATGGAGCTGAGAGATTCCGCCGGCCAGAGTCTGGTGCGGGTGGAAACCGATGCCGGCCTCTTCGGCATCGGCGAAGCCGGGGCAGCCGGCCCGGCGGCGCGCGCCAATCTGCAGTGGCTCGAGCCCGTTCTCATCGGCACCGACCCGCTCCATATCGACAGGCTATACCAACAGATGATGGGCCTGCAGCACACCTACCAGGCGCATGTGCCAACCGTCAGCGGCGTCGACATCGCGCTGTGGGACCTGGCGGGCAAGATCCTCGACCGCCCCGTCTGCGACTTGCTCACGGGCCGCTACCGCGACCGCGTTGAGATCTACTATGGCGGGGCGCCATCGGCCATGACCGATCGCGCGGTGGTCGACGATTGGGTCGCCGAGCTCCGCTCCCACCCTCATGGCTACCGCACGGCGAAGGTGGGTTTCACCGGCCTGCTCGATAGCACACGTCTCTCCCGCCCGTTTGTGGGTGGCGCCCCCAGCCAGACGTTGAAGGTCAGCGATATGAGGGTTGTGCAAGCAGGTTTTGAGACGCTGCGCGACGTGATGGGTTGGGACCTCGATTTCATCGTCCACTGCCACAACGAGTTTGACGTACCCACGGCCATCGGTCTGTGTCAGGCCGTGGAAGAGGCGCGGCCGATCTGGATAGAGGACCCGCTGCAGGTGTGGTTCAACGACGGTTACAAAGCCCTCAGATCGGCGTCACGCGTGCCGATCTGCACGGGCGAGAAGATCGAGGGCTACCGCGATTTTCTGCCGTTCATCGTAGAAGGTGGAATTGACGTCCTGCACCCCGACCTCTGCTGGTGTGGCGGCATCAGCGGGGGCAGAAAGATCGCCGAACTCGCCGATCACTACGGCTTGCCGGTTGCGCTCCACAACTGCGGCAGCCTGGTGCACAACATGGCCAACGTCCACTTCGGGGCATCGGTGCGCAATTTCAGCATGAGTGAGACGCGTATTTACGCGCGCCCCTACATCGCGGCGATGGGCGGCCTGGATGGATTCGACGTGGTGGACGGCATGCTCGCCGTGCCCGCGGGGCCTGGCCTGGGGTTCAACCTCGTACCGGAGATCCTGCGGGCAGAGCTGAAAGAGGGTGAACCTTTCTGGGATTGAGTCGAACTCATCCGCCAAACCACAGCCTTCCTGGCGTGGTACTGAAGATGGCTTCCTCTTCAGCGTCACTCAGATCGAGGGACTGGCTGAACAACGTACGGCTCTGCGCGTAGGTGACCTGTGGGGTGTATTTCTCGCACGGGAAGTCACTCCCCCAGACACAGCGATCGGGACCGTAGACATCGATCACCGCCCTGATGAGGGGAGGCGTATCGACGAAGGGATAGGGCTGCCCTGAGCCTGCTGCCAGCCAGGTGAGTTTGGCGTGCAGGTTGGGGTATTTTGCCAGCTGCAGTGTTCGCTGGATCGTCTCGCCTTGAATGCCATCGTCCCCGTGAGCGAACATGCAGTGGTCGAGTACCACGGGTAGATCGGGGTGCCTCTGCAGCATGGTTGCCAGCTCGTCGGCGAGAGGCAGCCGGATGAGAGCGTTGATGACGATCCCGAGCTCTTCAGCGGTACTCCAGAGAGCGTCGACACCGGGATGGTCGAGGTGCTTCTCGACGCTGTAGTCCAGGTGTTTCTCGGGCTGTCCCGCCGGGACACTGCGCATACCCCGCACATTGCAGTCCTGCACATAGGCTCTGAGCCGAGAGGGGCTCTCCGGGTCCTCCGGGTGCAGGGTGCAGACACCCGCCATCCAGGGAGTGTTGTCGCGGGACGAGTCCGTCAGAAAGCGATTGTCGAAGCCATAGGTCATGCTCGTGTGGATGGCGACGACCCGCTGCACTCCGGCCGAACTCATGTCCCTCCGCAGGTGCTCGACCGTACCGATGCCGGCAGGACGGTGGCCTGCACTGTCCAGGACCGGATAACGCTCCCGGTCATCGCTGAATATGTGTGCGTGTGTATCGGTTACCTGCATGGTGTCTCCCTACCCCCATCTCGAGTCAGCGTCCGCTGGACGCGGCAGCCGGCCAGCCCTCAGAAGATAACACACACCCACCAGCACAATCGCCACACCGAACGCTTCGAAACCCAGCCTGTAACTGCGATCCGTCACGGCAATCCCCATGGCCATGACCACCGGTATGCCGGCGACCTCGCTGGCGAAACCCTTCACCGACGATGCTGTGGCGCGGTGCTCGCTGGGAATGACGGCCTGCAGTCGGGCATCGTAGACAATGTCGATCGCCTGGAAGACAAAGACGAACAGAACCACGAGAAGGATCGCTGCCGGATGCATGGACCACGCCGCAACGAACAGTCCAGCGCCGCAGGCGGCGAACACGGAGAAGACGGTACGCGATGACAGGTCGACGAACCGATGAGCCATGAAACTGGCCAATGCCTGGGTGCCGCACAGCACCGCCAGCAGCACACCGGGAGCGTATTCCGGCAGGCCGATCTCCACCGCAAGAATCGGCCAGTACTCCTCGAGGGTGCCGCCCAGCGACAGGGCGACAGTGGCGAACAGGACGAGGTGGCGCACATAGGGCCGCAACACGACCTCGCCTACCCCTGCCCGCAGAGTCACCGCATAGGCCGCCCACCCGGTGGCTCCGGTGGGGGCCACCGGAGGGGCCGTCGGCAGGGACAGCAGGAGGCCGCCGGCAGCGAGGGCCGCGGCGGCACTGGCGGCGATGAGGATCTCGTAGCCCGAGGACACTACCCACGAGGCAGCGAGAGAAGCCGCCACGATGCCGGCCTGGCCGAGGCCCCGGCATCTGCCCTGGACCCTGGCGTAGTCGTCCTGCCGGCCGAAACGCTTCAGCTCATCGTAGACGAGAGCCTCGAAGGCGCCCGACCCGAGGGCCCCCTCGATCCCCCACAGAACGAAGCCGACGAGAAACCCCCAGAAACTGGGGAAGAGGGCCCAGCAGGTGTACCCACAGGCGCGCAGAACCGCGCCGAAGACCATGATGGCCTTGCGGGAATGGCGATCGGCGAGCACGCCGGACGGCACTTCCAGCACGATCGTTGTGGCGCACCAGACGGCCAGGAGGGTAGCCAGCTCCATCGGGCTCAAGCCATGATCGACGAACATCACGGCGTAGAACGGGTAGATGAGCATGAGCTCATCCACGAAACAGTGGCTGTAGAGACGGAAGAGAAAGGAGTTCATGTACGGCACCTCATCGGGGGCGGGAGTTCACGAAGGCGAGAACGCAACAAGACCCGGCCTTCCTGTGGCGGCGCCCGAGCGTGGTACGGGCACGGACAGGTGGCGTGTTGCCATCCGTCGGAACGGCGATGAGGTAGGTGCGACCAGCCGCTGTCAGCGGCCGGTTGGCTGGTGACTCAGAGTCAGGTGAATCCGCTCATGATGCTCCAATATACAACCGGGGAAGAAAGACGACACCGAGTTGATCCCTGTGTGGGGCCGGGTCTGGTCCGACATAGCGCGGATGCGCATGTTCTCTGAACGCATCCAGGCTGAATCCACGACCACACATATAGTAGAAAGAGACAACGTATGAGTATCGGTCATCGTAGTGCGGGGCGTCTCCGTCGGAACCTGACACGCTCCTGCATCGCCTTCGCGGTATTGCTGCAGCTGATGTCTGTCAGCATGACCTCCCACGTTTCCGCCCAGCAGCCTGCCCAGCCGGCAACAAGGCGGTCGATCTCAGAGCGGCACCTCGATCCCTCGGGGTTCCCCTGGCCATCCGGGGCGAAGGCCGCCCTCAGCCTGACCTTCGATGACGGGCGCTCCAGCCAGGTCACCCACGCCGTGCCGGTGCTCGATTCCTTTGCTGTGAAGGCCACGTTCTACGCCCAGCCGAAGAATCTTCTGGAGGAGCTCGAACGCTGGCAGCATGCCATCGCTTCGGGGCACGAGATCGGAAATCACACCGTCGGCACCCGTGCACGGGGAATTTCGCCTGGGTCCGGTACGATGGTGTCGTGCTCGAGTCCTACGACCTCGACCGCATGCGTGCCGAGATCCTGCAGGCCAATGATGAGTTGGAAGAGCTCGTGGGCTCCCGCCCCGTGAGTTTCGCCTACCCCTGCGGTCAGACCTTCGTCGGTCGTGGCCGCGAGACGCAAAGCTACGTGCCGCTGGTGGCAGAGATGTTCCAGACCGGGCGGCGCTGGCTGGATGAGACCTCGAACGCACCGGACCATTTCGACACGGCCCAGGTGATGTCGATGCGGATGGATGGGGAGGACTTCAGCAGGGTACGTCGAATGATCGAGCGCGCGAAACGAAATGAGAACTGGCTGGTCCTGGCCGGCCACAGCGTTGGCGAGTCAACTCAGTGGGGGACCAACCTGGCCATGCTCAGGGAGCTGCTGGCCTACGCCACCGATCCGGCCAATGGCGTCTGGGTCGCACCCGTGTCGGAGGTAGCCACGTTCATCGCCAGAGAACGGGCAGCCAGGGAGTAGGAATCGCCGGATTGCCTACAGCTTGATCGCTGCCAGCAGCGCCGTTGTCATCAGACCGGCGAGAAGAACCATACGCTGAGTGAGTTCGCGACCTTGCTCGCGAATGACCTGCTCAATCTCGACGAATCTCGACTCATGGCGATTGAGCCGGTCGTCAAGTTTCGTCTCCAGGCGATTGAACCGGTCGTCGAACTTCGCCTCCAGGCGCACGATCTGAGCTCGGACGTCCTGAATATCTTCGCGCAGGTAGGAAATACCCCAATGCATCTCGTCGTCGCCGGGTTCGGGTCGAGGGTGAGAGGTCTCCGCCATCCTGCTCTCCTGATCGTAGTCTAACGTCGGGTGTCAGGACCGGCAACCGATCCCTGTCCCGGATACGCAACAGGTGTGCCAGTGATTCGTCGCAGGCAGATCACCCGAGGCCCGCGGGTAACGGCCACGACTTGACTCAGTACTGCGGGAGCTACAGCACACATCAGTGTGAGTCAGTGGCGCCAGGAGTCCACCGCCAGAGGCCACCATGCTGCCGCCACGTATTCCGTATTCTATTGGACATGACCGACCACTCCATCACGGACAGCGCCGCCCGGGACTTTATCGAGTCTCACTATGGCCGCCAGGTTGGCGACGTCGAATACGTCGGTGAGGGCGCCTGGTCTCGCTGCTTCGGTTTCACCGACCGTGGTCGAAGTCTCGTCGTCCGCTTCGGTCGCCATCTCGATGACTTCGAAAAGGACCGTCATGCTTCGTCGCATCGGTCGCCCCTGTTGCCGATCCCGGAAGTGTTGGAGATCGGCCAGGCCTTCGAGGGCTTCTTCGCCATTTCCACTCGTGCCTGCGGGCAGCCCCTGGAGAGCTTGAACACCGAGGCGGAGTGGCGGGACGTCCTGCCGTCCTTGTTCGCCGCCCTCGACTCGATGCGCCGTGCGGACCTCAGCAGAAACCGGGGCTACGGTGGCTGGGACGCCCGGGGCAATGCCGGCAACATCTCGTGGCGCGAGTTCATGCTTGCCGTGGGCGAGGATTCGCCCGCCAGCCGGACCCACGGCTGGCGACGGAAGCTGGCCGATGCACCGGGTGGCGATGCCCTCTTTGATGCAGGACTTGCTCGTCTGGGCGAACTGGTGACCGAGGATCTCAACCCTCGACATCTGGTGCACGCTGACCTGCTGAACCGGAACGCCCTGGTGGAAGGTGGCCAGTTGTCAGCCGTGTTTGACTGGGGCTGCTCACACTACGGTGACTTCCTCTACGACATCGCCTGGTTCGAATTCTGGGCGCCCTGGTACCCTGCCCTTGAGTCCGTCGTGATTCTGGACCGTTTCGAGGAACATTGTGTGAACACTGAACTTCAGATCACTCAGTTCGACTCCCGCATGCAGGCCTGCCTGATCCGTATCGGCCTCGACCATCTGTCCTACCATGCCCACACCGGCAGACTCGATGAACTCCAGGCGGTTGCAGCGCGCATGGAGCCGTTGCTGTCCTGAGGCAGTTGGAGGGCGCAATCACTCGCGCGGTCATACGGGCCCGGCACACGAACAGGAGTTCAACCACACCATGATCCCACAACTCGGCCAGTGGTGCCGCGAAATGCAGGCCCTCGCCCAGAACGGCCTTGCCTACAGCAAGGATCCGTACGACATCGAGCGCTTCCACCGGCTCCAGGGGATCGTGGCGGAGATGTTGTCGGCCGTCAGTGACGACAGCCTCGAATCCACATCCCAACTTATCGGTCTGGAGGAAGGGTACCTCACACCCAAGGTCGATGTCAGGGCCGGGGTGTTCCGCGACGACAGATTGTTGATGATCCGCGAGGCATCCGATGGCCTCTGGTCGCTGCCCGGCGGCTGGGCGGACATCAACGAATCGCCGAGTGAAGCTGTTGTCAGGGAGGTGCTCGAAGAGACGGGTTTCACCGTCTCGTGTCAGAAGCTCGTGGCTTTGTTCGACCGGGATCGGCAGGGGCATCCGCCCATGCACTATCACGTGTACAAGCTGTACTTCCTGTGCCAGATCGAATCGGGCACGGCAACGACGAGCTCGGAGTCAACAGCCGTCGACTTCTTTGCCCTGGATGCGCTGCCCAGCCTGTCGACTGCGCGGGTCACCGAAAAACAGCTCAGGATGCTCGCCCGGCATCAGGCCGATGTGGACCTCCCGACGGAGTTCGACTAGGTGAGCCGGGGTCAGTCCCAGTCAGTCACTCACAGGTAATCCGGAAGGCGTCATCCAGGTCCAGCGGTAGCACCAGTACCCGGATCTGTTCGGCCTCGGCCTGATCGCAAAGATCCGATGAATCATCGACGTACCGTTCCCTGTACTCGGCGTTGAAGACGGGCTTGCCCGCATTGATGAATGGTGCCAGCAGGTCACACTCATCGAACTCGTGGCATTGTTCGTTGACCTGCAGGTCGAAGTAGGGCTCCAGCTCGCTGATCTGATCCACGTCGTTTTTGAGCGCCACGAACAGCCCCCGCTCGTGGGCGGCGTTGGCCAGCCAGCGGTTGTAGGCCAGCTGATCGTCCCCGGTCAGGTCGAAACCGCTGTCATTGGTATAGCCGTCCATGTTGTCCGGTTCGACGCCGTCACACCGCCGCGATACGGCGAGATCCAGGCGTGCGGCCATGACCTCGCGAAGGCCGGCAGAACGGACGTCGAGCCAGCGCTCACCCTCCCATCCGTCCAGGTCCTTGCCCAAGGCGGCCTCGGGGAAGTCTCCCGCGTCTTCTCGCCACTCCTCGAAGGAGCCACCTGAGAAGTAACACATCACCTTGCGTCCATCCGCGTGCAGCTGGTCGATGGTGGACTGGGGTACGTCGAACAGGTCGATGTCATACACGTCGACGTCGTATTCGGTGTTGACATCGCCGAGCAGTTGCCACTGCCAGGTAGTCGTCACCTCTGGCTTCCATCCCAAGTACGAAACGGGAGCCACCGCGTTGGGGTCGACATCGCCGATTGCCGAATCTCCACCCAGCACGGTGTCGTCCTCGGAAACCTCATCGTCGGATGAACCGCAGCCGAACAGCACTGGAAGCAGAAGAAGCGACATCCACAGAAACAGTCTCACTCTGATCCTCCTCTTTCCGTCATCTCACATACAGAATGTGGCACCATGGCCCTCGACATGCCACCTGCTGACGTTCGCTGTCCCCAGGGTTGCCGGAGTGCATGTGCAAGTCTTGGTTTGCCGCAGTCACAACGAGATCGTGTCTGTTCGGCACTCGGCGCTCCAAAGGAGACTCAGACTGGCAACACCGAGACCACCAGTGTGTCTGCGCCTGGCTGCAAGTGGCGAAGCGGAGATCCTCGCAGGGCTCTTCCAGCTCTACAGGCACGACCTCAGCGAATACAGCGGCCAGGACATCGGGCAGGACGCTGCCTTCGACGATCGTAACCTCGGCAGATACCTCCTCGCTGCTCGGTACTGTGCCTATCTGTTCCATGTCGGCGACCAGCTCGCCGGATTCGCCCTCGTGGACCTCGAGTCAAACCATGTCGAAAACGAGACCGTGAGCAATCTGGACGACTTCTTCATCCTGCGGAGGTGGCGAAGGCAGGGAGTCGGTACCGAAGCGGCGACGCTGCTCCTGTCGTCTCGGCCCGGCAGATGGCAGATCAACAAGCGCACATACAACCCGGTGGCCATGAACTTCTGGAATCGTGTTGTCGAGAGTGTCGCAACCGGTGAGATCAGAGAGCATGTCACCGAGGGAGACATACACATGCACATTTTCAGAGTGCCATGAATCTGACCCGCCGCAACAGGACCTGTCTGAGCTTTCTCGAGGACATCTCTGCGGTGTCGGACGCGTGTGACACCGTCTCCTACATCTGGGGAGGACTGCCCGTCGACGTTCTCGAAGGCCGGTTCCTGCGGGAGCACCACGATATCGACGGGTTCACTCTCGATCTGAAGGACAAGAGAGGCGATCTCGAGGAGTCCTATCGGTGCCGGGACTACGATACTCGCTACATGGACGAGTGGGACATCCTGGTCATCGAGAAATCCGGCCTCCAGGCCAGCTTCAATCGGCTCGAGATCGATCGTGACACGGCGATGTGGCGGCACATCGGTGATGCCGGAGCCTTGTTCTTCCCCAGGGAGTGGCTGCCGGAAGCGCCCCTCGAGTTCTGCGGCGTGAAAGTCTACATCTCCGGCATCCAGTTCGAGTACGCCATCAAGACCAGCCCCTGGATCCTGGGTCCGGAGTGGACTGGCAGAGAGAAGGATCGACAGGCGGCCGAGTATCTCGCCAGGAAGCTGGCTGAAGCAGGCATCAGTGCCGACGACGTGCTGAGTCGCGTCTGGAGCTACAACCCCTTCTGGGTCAGGAAGGGCTATTCGGAATACGCCATGCCCGCCGTCGCATCACCGTTGTCGCCGCTGCCGTGACGGTATGCCAGCTGGCTGGACGCGACCTGGTGTGTCCCCTGTGAATTGGTAGCCGTTGGGTATCACCCCCCGTACCGCCGTCCCTCATCCAGCATGGCCAGGTAGTTGTCCACAGGGATGTAGTTGGCTACCGAATTTCCGGTTCCCAGACAGTATCCACCACCCGCCTGACACACATCGAGCGTGTCCCGTACGCGCTGCCGGATGCCCGCTTCATCGGCACGACAGAGGAAGTCCAGGTCGACTCCGCCGAGCATGGCAATCCGATCACCGTACCGCTGCTTGGCGACGGTAACCGGTTCGATCACATCCTCGAAGGAATGCCTGGCATCGATCCCCACGAAATCGATGAGCGATTCCATCAGCTCGTCCAGGTTACCACATGCGTGCAGCAGGTAGAGCCTGTCGTATTCGTGGGCCAGATCGGCGTTTCTCCTGTGCCAGGGGAATGACTTCTCGATCAGGATGTCGGCGCCGATCATGGGCCCCGTCTTGAAGCCCATATCGTCGCCGCCCAGCAGGAAGGCCACGCGCTTGAACTGGACCAGCACCTCAGCCACCCCGTGCAGGATGGTGCCGACCCGTTCGAACATGGCATCCACCAGGCCCGGCGTGTCGTGGATCTGGTAGCACAGGTTCTCGTACCCCATCAGCCAGGTGACCTGCTCGAACACCGAATGACACCCGGCGGTGATGCACATGTCTTCCGGCAGATTCGCCGAGAGCCATTCCAGGTCGCTGGTGTCCGCCTTCGCCGGATCTGGCCATGGATACTGCTCGAACTCCTGCCAGCCGGCGATCGGTCCGGTGTGCTCGTCCGTCCAGTTGCGCTGGTTGCGTCGCTGTCCCTGCTGCTGGGTCGTGTCGTCGGTGGGCAGCAGCTCACGCGGAAAGGCCACTCCCGTGACGCCGGAGGCCACGTAGTCGTAGCCGAGGAATCGCTGGAGTTCGATCTCGAGTTTCCAGCGTCGGTGCGGGTCGTCTTCCGGGACCTCGGCGCTGAGGCCGAAACGCTCGGAGATCGCTTCCTTGATCTCGCCATCCAGGAAGAGCTCGAGGTAATGCACTCGCTTCGGCGTCCCCTGGCGCTTGAGATTGGCCAGCAGGGCCTCATAATCGGGTTGTATCGGTGTGCTGAGCATGATGTATCCTTTCCACCCGGCAGTTCTGGGTATACAACCCAAATTGCCGGGTAGCAGGCAACCCTGACTGAGTTGATGATGCCTTGAGTCTCCTTGAACACAGTGCCGCTCTCCGACACGAGGCCGAGAGCCTCCTCACCGACACGGGCATCGATGCTCAGGTCCGCCAGTACGGAGATCTCACCTACGTCGGCAGTTATGCCCTGGACCTGATGGCCTGGCCCGATATCGACATCAACGTCGTCCCGACTGCAGGTCAGTCGATACGGGGGTTCATGGAGTTGTGCACGCGGATCACGGAAATACCCTCCGTTACGCGCCTGCATTTCCAGAACGTCCTCGACGAGCGCCCCCCGGGGTTTGCCGCGGGTCTGTATGCGGGGATCAGGCTCCGGGGACGCGACTCCCAGGTCCTCTGGAAGATCGATCTCTGGTCCATGGATGTGTCCGAGGCCGCGGAGCCGAAGCGGGAGGTCGCCGGCCTCCTCAGCCGGCTCGACGATGAAGCTCGGGCCACGATCCTCGCCACCAAGCACGTGCTGCTCACGCCCGAGGGACGCACCCCTATCGGCAGCGGTCATCGCATCTACGAGGCCGTGTTGTCGAAGGGCCTGCGCCGGATCGAGGACATCAGAGAATTACTCCGCAGCGAGGGTGTCGAGTAATGGAACCCATCCACAGACCCGACGGCGTCGTCATCCGCGCCTACCGCGAATCCGACCGCGAGGCCGTGCGGCAGTTTGCCGCCAACGACGAACACGCGCGACCGCAATTGGCAGCAAAACACGCGGGTCTGGGAGAGTATATGGCCGATGGCCTGGCGCACTTCTTCGATCTCGAGCCCGAAAGCATGTTCGTGGCGGAACATGATGGCCAGTTCATCGGCAACCTGCTGGGCACTCTCGATGCGGAGCTCGCCGACCAGCGCGAGGAGACCTACACCCGGCGCCTCCGCCGCAGACGGATGTTCCAGGGTGCCTATGGCCTGCCCATCTGGATGATCCCCCTGATCAGATCCGGACGTGCGCCTCTCGAGTCAGAACCGCCGCACGTAGATCCCGAACGATACCCCGCCGAGCTCCACATCGGCGTCCGACGCGACTGGCGGCGCAAGGGAGTGGGCGCCGATCTCATGGCAGCATTCGAAGCGCATCTGCGCCGGGAAGGTGTTCCCGGATACCGTATCTACGCCTCCTCCTACCACCATGAAGGAGTCTCCTTCTATCGCAAGCTCGAGCTGGAAGAGCTGGGCCATTTCGGGCGCCGCTTTTACGACGGCTACCGGTGGCTGCCGGTTACCGAGTATGTGTTCGTGAAGGACGTCACCGCCGAGCCTGTCGTCAGCTGACACGCGAGGAGGCGAGAGTCACAAGGACCCTCGCCTCCCGTCGAGCCCGCCCGCGTCTTACCGCGAGCGCGTATACTCGCACCCCCTCACCGGCAGGCCCGTAGTATTCCCCGCGGGTTATCGACGACGAGTGGGAAGGGCTCTGACGAGCACGGTAGCTGTGCTGGTGTACCAGTGTCAAGAGATCGACTATATGTACATGCGTCCCGGCTCACGAGACCTGGGACTGGATACACTCCAACGGCCCTGGGGGCCCGCCAGCATGGACGACGAACTCAACGACGGCTTGATCCGCGATCTCCTCCCCGCCTGGGATACTGGCTCTGCCGCCAGAGCTGCGGTGTGACCAATGGGGGCCGTCTTCTTCGATCTCTACGAGACGCTGATCACCGAGAATCACCCCGAGTGGTTCGGTGACGTGAGCCTCGCCGAGCGCCTGGCCGTCGACGAGGACATCTGGCACCGGGAGTGGCGGCTCCGCCATCAGGCCCGCATGACGGGACAGATCCCCGACCACGGCGCCGTGCTGCGGCAGATCTGTGAAGTGGCGGGTGTCGCTCCGCCGGCGGGCAGGATCAAGCGACTTGTCGCCGAGCGCATCGAGTCCAAGGCCCGGCCTTTCGAACGAGTCGAGTCAGACGTGATCGAAATGCTGCAGGCCCTGCGCCAGCACGATCTGTCCGTCGGACTGATCACCAATTGCACTCAGGAGGAAGCCGCCGCCTGGGATGCCTCGCCATTCGCGGATCTCGTGGACGTGGCCGTCTTCTCCTACCAGGTGGGCGTCATCAAGCCCGACCCCGAGATCTACACCTTCGCCTGCGGCAGACTCGGGGTCGAACCGGCGGACGCGCACTTCGTCGGTGACGGTGGCAGCGATGAGCTTCGCGGCGCCCGGGCGGCCGGTCTGCAGCCGATCTGGGCCACGTGGTTCATCGAGCGCTGGCCGTGGGACTGGCCCGCCAGTGTGGCCGATACCGCGGCAGCCTTCCCCCGATGCAGCACAGTCGGTGATCTGCCTGGCCTTCTGGGCGTGCGGTAGCCAGATTTACGACATGACCACCGCAACCGATGTAGCAGACGTCTTCGAGTCGATCGCGCCGCAGGAGATCGGTGTCCCCGGCGATCAGCTCGGTTTCCTCTATGGCGACCCCACAACCTCCGTATCGGGCGTGGCGTGTTTGTGGAACATTCACACCATGAGTCTGGCGGAGTGTGCCGAGCGCGGGCTGAACATGCTGATCTGCCACGAGGGAATCTGGATGCCTGAGCAGACCAGCCCGTGGTACGACGCCCCGGAGCCACAGCACATCCACGCCAATGTCGCTCGCCGTGCCCTGCTCGATGAACACGAGTTCGTCGTCTACCGCAGTCACTCCAACTGGGACGCACTCACAGTCGATGGCGTTCGCGATCAGGCCATTGCAGCACTCGGCATCGACGGTCTGCGCCCCATCGCCGAGAGGAAGTTCTTCTCGGTTCTGGAGCTTCCCGCTCCTCTCTCTGTGACCGATCTGCTCCGCCTGGCTGAGAGCGGTCTCGGCTATTCCGGTTGCCGGGTCTTCGGCGACGCCGAGAAGCAGATCCGACGGTTCTCCTTCCTGATCGGCGGCTTTGGCGAGAACCAGTTCCACATGCCCCAGGTCGCCAGAGATCTTGGCGCAGAGGCTGTCATCATCGGCGAGATGAGCGAGTTCATCGTCATCAGCTGCCTCGAGATGGGCCTGCCCGTCATTGAAACGCTGCACAGCGTCAGTGAGATTCCCGCCATCAGACGCCAGGCAGACCTTCTCACGGAGCGCCTTCCGGACCTCCGTGTCGAGTACGTTCCGAGTGGTGCCACTGCGTTTCACCAGCCCTGATTCTGCAATCCTTCTCCATGATCGCAACGACATCGGCTACGCCAAGATCTGCCATCAACCGATCCCGTAGTTCGTTGTCGAGTGACTGGACCGACACCGACAGCCGTCGTGTGTCGTCTGGCAGTGGCTCGTCAGCAAGGCCGAACTTGTGTTTCAGCGCCACAGGCAGGTCGTAGTCTGCCGACACCCAGCAGACGAACTCGACGGGCCGGTAGCCGTTCTTCATGTAGAAGTGCTCCACGTACCCACCCGCTGACCCGAGCGAAACGGAACTGTGTCCGCCCTTCTCGGCCTGGCGCTCGAAGAAATGCAGCAGCTGGCTGCCGATCCCCTGCCCGGCGTGTGGCTGGATCACTGCGATCCCCTCGAGAATCACGTCACCGTCCTTCCGTGGCGATGGCCGCCCGTAAGCCACGCCGATCAGTTGCCCTTCGAAGAGACAGGAGACTGTGAGTTCGGGATGGCTCTTCCAGTCACTGCTCCACGCCTCGAACGAGCCGTCCTCCAGGTACTCGACCTTGATGTCGTGCGCCTGGCGGAGTTCAGACTCCTGTAACGGATGGATCTCGAGGTCTTTGTGATCACGCGCCATCACCTTCTCCATGCAACACTGCTTCACTCACCACACCTTGCGGCCATTCACTGGACAGGCGTACCGTACGACGGAGAGACACCCAACACCAGGAGCTTCTGTGTCCCAACAGCAATCAACCGCGCCCCTCGTCTCCTACCATGGCGGACATTCCCTGACCGATGGCGAAGGCGAGCCGGAGAGGTTCGTCGAGGCGGCGATCGAGAAGGGGTTCGTCGGGCTCGGCTTCAGCGAGCACATGCCGCTTCCCCCACGATACGCCTATCCCGCCAGTCCGGAGTGGGCCATCCTGAAGAAGAACTTCGACGGGTACGTGGAGACGATCAGGAAGCTCCAGGAGACTTACCGTGCAGACCTGTCCATTCTTGTCGGCATCGAGGCGGAATACCTGCCTGATGAGGAGGCCTATCTCTCGGGCTTTCTCGACGAGTACGCCTTCGACTACGTCGTCGGTTCCGTCCACTTCGTGGCAGGTATCGGGTTCGACTACTCGCAGGAGTTTTACGACCAGGCCGTTGAGGCGTGTGGTAGCTACGAGGGACTGGCCGTCGAATACTATCGGACGGTTCGGGGCCTGCTCGCCATGGGCGTGACGGACGTCCTCGGTCACCTCGACCTGATCGACATCTTCTCCCCGAAGTCGATCTCCGGTCCGCAGGTCCGGGAAGCGGAGGACGAGACGCTGGAGGCGGCAAAGCGTGCGAATGCCATTCTCGACGTCAACGCCCGGGGGCTCATCAAGCCCGTCCAACGCGTCTACCCACGTGTGGAACTGCTCCGCCGCGCCTGCGAGCTCAAGATCCCGGCAACCCTCGGTGACGATTCGCACGCCCCGGATCAGGTCGGCGCCCACCTCGAGCACTCTGTGGCGGCCATGCGAGCGGCGGGATACACCTCAATCGAAGCTCTCCTGCTCAAGGACGACCGTGTCGTCAGGCAGGCGCTGCCGCTGTAGCCCTGCCTGGATCAGGGTTGGTATTTCAAGTCACATCACACTGCATGGACCCGCTATTCTGCCAGATTGCCCACGACCTCGGTCGTCCCTGAGAAGCCGGCCAGAACGAGCCGTTCGGTGAGACCGTCGATCTCGGCCTGGGGCAGCGACGTGTTGTTCCTGATCATCACACTGTGGCGGATCTCGACTAGGCTGTTCAGCCCGTTGAGCCTGCTCAGACTCGGGTTGTCCATGATGGCCAGAGCCCAGTCCACACGGGCCAGCGATTCGAGGCCGTGAAGGTCATTCAGGCTGGCGTTCTCCCGGAGCACGAAGCTGCCGCCGACCCGTATCAGGGCGTCGAGCCCTGTGAGAGAACGGAGCGCGGGGTTTCCTGCAATCGTCACAGTGTTTCCGGTTTCGGTGATTCGCTGCAGACCATCCAGATCCACGAGAGCTTCGTTCGAGAGGATACCCAGGCCGTCGGCGACGCTCGACAGCCGCTTGAGATCGGCCAGCGTCGTGAGTTTCGGATTGCCTGATACTCCGAGCCACCCCACAGTCGACAGGTTCCTGAGGCCTGCCAGATCCAGCAGTCGCTCGTTATGACTTACTGATACACCACCACCGACATGTACCACATTTTGCAGTCCTTCGAGGCTGGTCAGTCGCTCGTTTGAGCCTACCCCTACGCCTCCGACATGCACCACATTGTGCAGTCCCTCCAGGCTGGCCAGAGATGGATTGTTGAAGAGGCTCAACGGTCCGTCAACTCGTCGCCGGGAGCCCAGGGCCGCCAGCGACTTCAGATCCGGATTCATACCGATGGACAGTCTCCCGCTGACTTCGGTGAGTCCGGCCAGGAGGGCCAGATCCCGCAGGCCGTCGATCGTCAAGATGTGCAGGTTGCCCTCAACGCGGAAACACTCGCTATCCGTTGGCGCAAAGCCTCTCAGATCAGCCATCGAACGGATATAGAAGTCACCTTCGATGATGCTCGTCGGCTCGCCGCACGTCGCCAGTGAGTTACCTGCTGCCAGCGGTGAGTTTTCGTCACCACAGCCGAGACCAGTGCTCAGCGCAGCCAGCAGGAGGAGAGTCGGTCTGGACATGGAACACTTCATTGTGGGATCTTTCTTCCCGTTTCCAGTTGCATTGCCCTGTACCGGCTCTATCGGCAGGCAAGTGAGCCGGGTTTGGCGAGTGGACACCAATGCCCCGCCTGCAAACGCCTTGCCAGACAGGATCTCGAACATGTCAGAACGACGGCACGATCCCGGGCACTTCCTGGCCGGCATTGCGGCGCTGCTGCGCCGCCGGACGGGCGAATACCTGTTCATGAAGCGAGGCGCAGATCACGACTTCGGTGCCGGGCTATGGGAGTGTGTCACGGGACGGGTGAATCAGGGCGAGGCCTACGAGGCGGCCATGCACCGGGAGGTAATGGAGGAGACCGGTCTGCGTGTCCGGATCGACACGATCGTTGGCCTGTCCCACTTCTATCGGGGTGAGCCTGTACCCGAGAACGAGCTTCAGGGTGTCGTCTTCGGTTGCTCGTCCGTGACGGATGAGGAGGTCCGTCGCAGCCCGGAGCACTCGGAGCACAGATGGATGCCCGCAGAGGAGGCGCTTGCCTTCCTGACCGGGACGGACCCGGGGGCCCTGTGGTTCAGAAGGACGATCGAACGTGCGGAGGAACTCTACGCGATCCTTCCCGCAGACTGGCAGGACATCCACGCCGACGGCGTGACGCTGAGCTAGTCATCCGCGCCGAAACGGTTGCCCGCCCTTTCATCCCCGCCGGCAACCGTGTCCTGCCTGGTTTCGTACTCGGCCGACTCGTATAGAGTCGGGCACACGACGGTCCGGGTTACGCTTGCAGGTATGACTTCCTTCGCCCGTACGTGAACACACTTGTCACCCCCACAACGAGGCCGAGCAGCAGGAAACATGCGGGGCCCACCGTTCCCTTCATAGAACCGAGAGGAGCGTTGATGAAACGCGCCAGGACGGGCCACGGCCCATGGGTGAGGTACACGTAGGCGCCCAACACTGCGATGGCAGCACACGTGGTACCCGCGATGATGTAGCCGGATCCCTTGGGAGTCAGTGAAAGCAGGTCTTCGAGGAGGGACTGCGATCCGTAGAGCAGAAGCATGAGTCCCACACCGACCTCGAACAGAACGTCGAGGTGGGTCTGACCCGACAGGAAGGTCCGCGCCACGACGAAAACGACAAGGGCGGCGACGAAGGGTGCGACCAGCGAGAGAAGACGTGCCAGGGCCAGCTTGTGCGTGGCCACCGGCAGCACGATCAGCTGTCGATCCCGACGCTCCAGGCGGCGTGTGTCGACCATGTGACTGACCGTCGCCCAGGCGCCGAAGATGGGCATGTAGTCGATGAACCCCACCGACAGTGTCGTGTGCTGGGCCAGGTAAAACATGAATCCGGCCAGAGCCGGCATGGCCACGAAGATGGCGGCGAGCAACACGCGCTGCTGGTACTCCAGCTCAGCCCTGATCAGCTGCCACATGGTACCCACCTTTCATGATATGAACGGCGATCTCGTCGATACCCATCGGCGTTGGTCTGATATGCTCCGCCCCCAGCTCGCCCAGGTGTGCCGCGGTGAGGTCGCCATCGCAGCTGATGGTGCGGCCGTCGTCGCCGCTGCGCTCGCAGTACACCGCCCCCGTCAGCTCGGGTTGTTCTCCCGAAAGACGGAACGTGATCGAGCGCCAGTTCTCTACGAGGTCGTCCACGGGTTGCCGTAGAACGACCTGTCCGTCCACGAGAAAGGCGAGCTCGTCCGCCAGCCGCCCGATGTCGGACAGGATGTGAGTCGAGTAGAACACAGTGCGATCGCCGCTCTCCAGCAGGTCGAAGAGTACGCTCAGCACATCGTCGCGCACTACCGGATCGAGCCCGGCGGTGGGCTCGTCGAGCAGCAGCAGTCGAGGGCCCGCTGCCAAGGCCGCGACGATGCCGAGCTTGGCCCGGTTGCCCCTGGACAGGTTGCGCACCCGGGTGCCGAGGGCTAGATCAAAGCGCTGCGCCAGAGCTGCGGCCGTGTCGGCCGACCACGCCGGGTAGAACTTGGCTAGGAAAGCGAGGTTGCGGGCCCCGGACCAGTTCTCGTAGAAGGGCTGACGGTGAGTCACGATGGCCACATCGGCCTTCCAGTGCGGATCGGCATGGTCCACGGCGCGACCGCACAGTTCCACGTCCCCGGCATCAGGTCGCACCAAGCCGCTGAGACAGCGCATGGTGGTGGTCTTGCCCGAACCGTTGGGCCCGATGAAGCCCAGCACCACGCCCGGTTCCAGTTCCATATCGAGAGGACCGAGTCGAAAGCCCGGGTAGGACTTGATCAGTCCCGTGCAACGAAATGCGGGGGCCATGGACAGATCTCCTTTGTTCTCAGTCGCCATCGCTGTCACCGAGTGCGTCTTCCAGCAGGCGTCTGATGTCGTCGGGTGACAGACCTTCTGCCACCGCACCCCGGACCAGGTGCCGCAGCTGCTCGTCGAGGCGCTCACGCGCCATGGTCGTCCGCTTCTTGCGCGAGACCTCGGATACGAAATAACCCTTGCCCCGGCGGGAGCTGATCAGACCCTGCCGGGACAGTTGGTCGTAGGCCCGGTCCACCGTGATGACGCTGACGCGCAGCTGGCGCGCCATGCCGCGGATCGATGGCAGCGCTTCTCCCGCCACCAGCTCACCGGTGAGGATGCGGGCGCGCACCTGCCGAATGATCTGCTGCTGCAGGGTCTCGGAGGACTGATCGCTGAGGTCCAGAAGCACGGTGTCGAATCCCTGGCTATAACTTACTGTCTATATGCACTATAGACAGTTGCTGGCGGCAGGTCAACTGATCACCAGGTATCGGTCTTGTCCGTCGACCCTCCTGCCGCCCGGATCCTCCAGCGACCTCGAAGGCCGAGAGCTCCATTGGCCCATACAGGCTGACTGCCTGAAGTTCATGGTGACTGAGCGCTTGCCTTGGACCGGAGGGGAAACATGGCACGTGAGTACGAAGCAGAGGGTGCACGCGAATTCGCCATGGAGTTTGGCGACCCGCATAGGAGGCTGGAGCCGCTGGCGCGGGAGATCGAGGTGGTGGAAGATGGGCTCGCGGCGCTGGTGGCGGCTGGCGTGCTCCCCCACACTCGCTACGACCGGGACAGACTGCTCGCCCACCGGGAAGCGGTGGCGGAGCGCTTCGACATTCCCTGGACGGCCATCACCCACCGCATGCAGAGGCTGCTCTACGCCATCAACGCCATCTCTCAACCCCGGGTGATGGTGGCGGTTGGCATCTTCTGCGGCAATACCTTCATCTCCAGCGCCGGTGCCGCCACCGGCCCCGGCGCCTGCTACACCGCCCGGCGCCTCGTCGGCCTCGAAATCCGTCCCGAAGAGGCCGATCGCGCCCGGCGCAACGTGGCCACGATCGATCCCGACGGCCAGGTCGAGATCCTCGGCGAGGACGGGATTCCATGGCTCCGGGACTTCGCTGGCACGATTGACCTTCTTTACCTCGACGCCGACGGCCCCGAAGGCAGAGGCAAGTCCATCTACCTGGACCTCGTAGAGGCTGCCGAGCACGCCCTCGATCCCGGCGGCCTCGTGCTGGCTCACAACTCCGTCAATGCCGCCCCTGCCCTGGCCGATTATCTGGCCTACGTCCGTGACCCCGCGAACTTTCGGGAGAGTGTAAACATGGTGGTGGACGATCAGGGCCTGGAGGTTTCGGTTCGTTGACCGCCCGTCCGCGCATGGACGGCTGCGCGCTGGACCCCGAGCACCTCGAACGGGTCGTCAGAGATACGTGGGGACCCCGTTGTCAGCTGCGCAGCCTCGAGGATCTCAACGACGGCTTCGCCAAGAAGACCTACCGGCTTGGTTTGAGCCACTCCGATTCACGGTGCATCCTCCACGTCTGGGAAGAGCCCGATCACCAGCTCACCTGCGTAGAGACGGATGCCGACTGGCTCCTGGGTCCGAGTGGATCGGATCTGTTCGCCGTGAACAACGAGTTCCTGCGCCGTCACGGTGTCGCCACACCCGAGCTCTACGCCCTCGACGGTTCCAGAACCGTCTGCGACTACGACTTTGCCCTGGTCGAGTTCATCGAGGGATGCAACTTCACAGAGTTCACGCGGCGATGCGACGACCGCGCCACCCAAGCGCTTCTGGCACGGATCGACGCGCAGTTGCGAACCATGCACGCGCTGCGGGCACCCCAGCCAGGCCGGCTCGATGGAAGACGCTCAGAGGAATCCAGGTGTGAGCGTCTGGTCGAGGAAAACACCAGGCTGAGCCTTGATCTGGCCTGCGAGTTCAATGAGACCATCAAGACCCACAGGACTCAGATCCTGGATACGCTTCAGTCTCTCATTGACATCATCGAGCCGCGGTCAACCTTCCATCTGATCCACGGTGAGCTGGGTCCCGAGCACATCCTGGTGTCGCCCTCATCAGAGTCGTACTTCATCGACTGCGAGGGGGTTCGGTACTTCGATCTGGAGTACGAGCACAGCCTGCTTCGTGCGCGTTTCGGCCCCTTGTACAGCGCCTTTTCCCGTGACGACCTCGACCCTCACCGAATGAACCTCTACACACTCACACACAGCATCGGCTGGACCGCCTTTGCCTCCGAGGCTGTCGCCGGCGACTCCATCGACAGGGAGTGGGCCACCGGTGTGATGACATCCAACACGCGCAGGGTCATCGAGCTGGTCGAGGGCCGGTGAGCCCAGCGACCAGCAGACCCCTTTTGCACACAAGCAAACGGAGAACTCAGATGAAGACCCACAGTCCCATGGTCATCCACTATGTCTTCGACATGGACCGTGCCTACGCCTTCTACAACGAGGTGTTGGGTCTGGTGCCTGACTCCCGCTCAGCGGGATGGTGTACGTTGAAGTGCGGCGACCTCATCGTCGCCCTGCACATCATCTCCGAGGGCCACGTCGACGAGGAGCCGCTGCCGCATGCTGGACTGAATCTGGAGGTCGACGATCTGGACGCCGCCGTGCAGGAGCTGGAGGCAGCCGGTGGCACGGTTCGGCAACTGCGCGATGCCGGTGGTGGCGTGCCGGTGCGCCTGGCTGAAGTCAGCGATCCAGACGGCAACGGCTTTGAGCTGCGTCAGTTCGTCGGCCTCCCTGAGGCCTAAGGGCCCGTTCGCAGAATCGACACGCTCTCTGTCTCGCAGTGTGCAGAACGACACTGGTCCGCGACATGCTCCGCCACCGTCAACGCCTGGTATCGAGTCACGGATGATCATCGTCGCAGCCGCAACGACGCCGGCAGAAAGCCCTGATCCTCGAAAAAGGAGAGGGAAGGTTCGTTGAAAGCCCACACGCCCGTCTCCACACCCTGTATACCCGCTTCACGAGCACCGTCGAGTGCCGCCGAGAGCAAGGCCCGGCCGTGCCCCTGCCGCTGGCAGGCGGGATCGACGGAGATCTGGTCGATCTGGAACCACCGGTAGCCACGCCGAAAGGCATCCTCCTGCCGTTGCCGCACGGCCGCCAGCAGGTAGCCCACCGCCACATCCTCCTCCTCGGCCACGTACGCCCTCATTTCTACGTCTGAGAGAGCTTTCCGGAAGAAGGCCGCCACCTCCGACACAGTCGGCATTCTGAACACCTCCGGCTCCGCCGCCACATGGATCTCCTGCACCAGTCTGTTCAACCGGGCCAACGTTGGCACATCGGCCGCGGTTGCCTGTCGCACGCTCATGCCGCACCTCCGCCTGTGATGTGCACATCGCGTCGCAGCTGCTATTGGTCGGCATGATATCTGGCGGGGTGTTCCAGGGCAAACGTTCTTGCCGCCGGGCCAACTGTGCGACGGCGGGGCCTGCCAAGGCTGTTACCATTCCACCGTTGCTCCTATCATCTTGGCCTACGCGACGCCCTCTGAGGAGGAGCCACTATCTCCGTGATCCGCCCAACGGCAGTTGTCTGGGACTTCAATGGTACCCTGCTCGACGATGTCGCCCTGGCGGCTGCATCGATCAGCGAGGTGCTCCGCCGAAGAGACCTGCCGGTACTCGATGTAGCTATGCATCGGCGCGTCTTCGGCTTTCCGATCTCCGCCTACTACGAGAGACTCGGTCTGGATCTGTCCGTTGAAGCTCTCACCGACTTGGCCGACGAATTCCACGAGGCCTATCTCGCCGGGGTCGAAGGCTGCTCACTGAACGACGGCGTCCTCGGCCTGCTCGAACACTTCCAGCGATCGGACGTTCCCCAGTTCATCCTGTCCGCCGCGCAGCAGTCCCTGCTCTGCTCGTGGGTCCGGGTGCATGGGGTCGAGCCCTTCTTTCAACTCGTCTACGGTCTTCCGGACCGGCTCGCCAAGACCAAGATCGACAGGGGGATCGATCTCTTCCGTGACCAGCACATAGTACCCTCTGAAACCTTGTTCATCGGGGACACGGACCACGATGTCGAAGTCGCCGAGGCCCTCGGCGGCCATCCTGCGGTCGTCCTGCAGGGGCACCAGGACCGAGCCAGGTTCACGGAAGCCACGTGCGACGTCTTCGATGATTTTCACGGGTTGATGTCGGCCCTGAGCGGAACGGAGCAGCCATGAGCTGGTACGGGGAACACATCCTGCCACACGTGATCAACCTTGCGTGTTCCGCCCAGCCCAATCAGAAGCAGCGCGGCAGACTCGTGCCGTTGGCCAAAGGAGAGGTCCTGGAGATCGGCTTTGGCAGCGGCCTGAATGTCCCGTTCTACGACCCGGACAAAGTCAGCAGGATCTGGGCACTGGAACCATCCGTCGGGATGCGACGCAAAGCGCAGCCCGTCGTGGACAGTTCGTCCGTGGACGTGGAGTTCATCGACCTACCGGCCGAGGACATTCCCCTCGACTTGAACAGCATGGATACCGTTCTGGTGACCTACACGCTCTGCACGATACCGGATGCGGTTGCCGCCCTGGAGGGCATGCGACGGGTGCTGAAGCCGGAGGGCAGCCTGCTGTTCTGCGAGCACGGCCTCGCCCCCGATGAAGACGTACGTCGCTGGCAGAATCGTCTGAATCCGGCCTGGAGAAAATTGGGGGGCGGCTGCAACATAAATCGCGACATACCGGAACTGATCCGCTCCGCCGGCTTTGACATCACGTCGGATGAGAGGGTGTACATACCCGGTCCCCGACCGCTGTGCTACAACTTCAGAGGCAGCGCCGTAGCCGCGCGGTAGGTCCGGCATTGTCATCCCGCCACCACGGTATTCAGCGTCGCCCAGCGCCCTGAGACCCGGATTGCGAGCCGGTTGATCGACTGCAGCCCGGCGCTGTCCAGCACTGCCGCCTCAACCTGAGTCTCCATCAGCACGAGCGCCTTCCCATCGCTCCGCAGCACCCGTGCGATCTCCTGCCACAGGAGATCTGGATCCCGGCCGAGTTCTCCTCTGAGTGCCACTGATCGACCCCAGGCGGGGTTACACAGCACGATGTCGACTCCATCATCCGCCAGCGGCAGCCTGGCCCCGTCGGCCACCACACCTCGGAACGACGTACCCGCCAGGCGCGCATGCTCCCCGGCGATCCGGAGCGCTTCAGCGGAGGCATCACCGCCGACCACGTGGGCTGTGTCTTCGAACAGTCCGGCCTCGACACAGAGAGTTCCCGATCCGCAGAGCGGATCCAGGACGGTGGCGCCAGACTCTGGCCGGGCCAGCAAGGCCATGGCAGCAGCCACCGGCGGATGCAGTGCACCGGGTTGTCCATGAATCCGCCAGGAGCGACGGTGGAGTGGCTGGGCCGCGATCCGCAAACCCACCAGCGCCTGCTCTCCGTCGACGTGAATCCGCCACGAGATGTCCGCGTCCCGTCGACGTTCGAGGGAAACCCGTGGGAGCTGGACCTGCTTGCCGATCTCCCCCGCTGCGGCCCCCTCCGCCTCGAAGCGATTGTAATTCCGTTGTCCCAGGAAACTGCAGACCACGTCGAAGCGGGTCGGTTCTGCCTCTCTGATGCCGGCAACCGTCTGAAGTCCTGGCTGCAGGTCGAGAGATGACAGTCCCCTGGCAAGCCTGTTGAGTGACGCTCGCTCTCGCGACACCCCCTCGACCACCCCGCAGCTGAGGAACACGTCATCGGCGCAGCGCAGATCGAGGACCCGACGCAGATCGGACCCGGTCTGAAACTGGACCTGACGGTGGCCTACCTCGAGCACCTCGCCACCCAGCCGCTCCTGCACCTCGGCGGCCAGCATCCCCTCGATCCCGCGTGTGCAACGCCCGAACAGACGGGTCTCTCCGCCCGAAGTCATCCGTGTCACCATTCCTGCATTATACAGTCCTTTCGGACTGACGCACCAGCGCCCAGAGGGTCCATTCCGTGCTTCATTCCATCATCGTACTTGACCCGAACCTACTCGTGCTGTGGCCGACAACACCCGCTGATGTCGGCATCCGGTGACATATATGATCCTGAGCCGGGCAACATCTCCAGTGTGAAGTTGAGTGGCACTGTCCTTGCAGGGAGCCTTTGGATCGTTGCCGATCTCAGGCTGCAACGCTACACTTCGAGGAGACAGAGAACCATGGCTGATGCCCCGGACAATCCGCCGCCTGCGGAGACGAGCCAGGAAGAAATGCACTGGGCGATCTCATACCTTCGTCAGGATATGCAGGATCTGCGTGCCACCACGGCGCGAGAGCTTGAGGCCATGCGTGCGATGTTCGCGCGTCTCGAAGCCAGGTTCGAGGATCGCTTCGCCAGGGTAGACGAGAGGTTCGACAAGATGGACGAGAAGTTCGACAAGGTGGACGAGAGGTTCGATGAGGTCTATCGCCTCATCCGCGAACAGGGCGATCGGCTCACGCAGAGGATGATGATGCTCGTCGGGTTGAGCACGACGATCATCGTGGCCGCAATCAAGCTGTAGAGTTCTGCCGGGGCGTCTCCTCTACGCGCCGCCGCTGCCGGAACAACCATTCGGACAGCTCCGGCATCGCGTACGCCGGATCCCAGGCCCCGTGGCCAACCCCTGCGAACTCGGTGTAACGGACCTCTGCACCGACCTGCTTGAGGGCCGCCACCATCTTCCTGGTCTCGTCGACGGGTATGGCCTCGTCCCTGTCCCCATGGAAAGCCCAGATCGGGATACCCTTGATACGCTCGGCCACCTCGGCAAAGGCGTCGCCGCTGTCAGGAAGGAAGGCACTGACGCGGGGCCGATGGCTGATGAAGCCGCAGACGACCGCAAGGGCCGCAAATCGATCTGGATGATGGTAGGCCAGGTACCAGCTGCCGTTACCACCCATGGACAGCCCCGTCAGGTACACGCGCGCCTCGTCGATCTCGTACTCGGCGATCGTCTGGTCCAGTGCCGCCAGAGCGGCGGCGGCCGCACTCCCCTGCCACACGCTCTGCTCCGGTGCCTGTGGCATCACGACGATCGCGGGCCAGGCGTCGGGGTTGGACCGGATGGCCCGGGCCAGTCCCCCATTCGTCTGCCTCAGGCCGTCATCGCCGCGCACACCGATTCCGTGGAGGGCCAGCACGACGGGTGCGGATGCACTCAGTTCGCGCGGGACATAGACGACGTACGGGTACTCCATAGCGTCGAACGAAACGGTCTGGTCGAGGAACCCGGACTGCTGGTTGCGTGTGTTCGTAGTTATCATCTGATTGCATGGTAACCCCTTGGCGATGTCCGGACAACGATACCTGCGCGGTTGACCAGAATGACGAACGTGGATCCTACCGATCAGCAAATCTTCTGGGACGGCGTCTGGCGCCAGCCGGACAGCCGCGATTTCTGGACCCAGGTCGATCCCGAGATCGCCTCGTTGGCAGCTACTCTGTCGCCTCTGGATCGCCCGGACGTGCTGGATCTCGGCTGTGGACTGGGGCGCAACGCGATCGCCTTTGCACAGGCGGGACACCGGGTGACGGCGGTGGATCTCTCAGAGAGTGCCGTCGCTTCTGTGCGTGAGCAGGCCGCCGAGTTCGGTCTCACCACCATCCGGACCCGGACAGGGCGTTTCAGCGATGATCTGTTCGTGCCGGACAGCTTCGACATCGTCCTGGCCGTCAACGTGCTCTACCACGCTTTGCCTGACGACTTCACTCAGGCCATCTGTCACGTCAGCCGCTGGCTTCGGCCCGGAGGCGTGTTCTATCTGACCTGTCCAACCCTGGAGGACTGTCTCTATGGCCAGGGCACGGAAGTCGCGCCCCACACCTTCGAACTCGAACCCGGTCATGTTCATTTCCATGCGACCTGGCATCATCTCGAAGAGTTGCTGGTTGGTTTCGATCTGGTGTCTCGCAAGCAGAGAGATCATGTCTGGGAAAAAGGAGGCGTCGAGCGCGTCAGCTCTCGCTGGCAGATCCTTGTGGAGAAGCCGTGCGCTCCTTGAGAGTCAGGGCGAGCGGCAGGCGATGGCTGCCGCTTCGGAGCACAGTCAATCTGATGGGATGGATGTTTCGAATGACTGTGGCAAGCCTGGTGTGGACGTCAAGTGCTGCCGCCCATCTCGGCGAGGTCGTCTACCCGATCTTCGAGTTGCCCACCGCCAGCCTGCCGGATCTCCACGATGGTTCGCTCGAGGACTGGGAAGACGCCCTGCCCGACGCCTCGCTGACGCATGACGATTTCCAGTACCAGGGCCCCGACGAGTCATCCGATCCCTCAGATCTCGCACTGAGAGTGTTCCTTGCCTGGAATCACGCAACTCAGCGTATCTACGTTGGTGTCGAGCGCCTCGACGATGTCTATCTGCGACCTTCCCCAGGTACGTTTGCTGACCGAACCCAGTTCATGATCGACGGCGATCACAGCGGCGGGCAGTTCATGCTCTTCGGTGAAGAATACAGCCAGGAAGAACGCTCACGCCTCAATTTCTCGCAGGCGCAGGTCTACGATGTGCGCCCGGAGATCATCGATGGCTCCGCAACACCCCTTGTGGCGCGGGGATCGTCGTGGTTCGACATGGGTGGTATGCAGATCGGCGAGTTGCCCAACCTCTCAGTCATCGAATTCTGGTTGACACCGTGGGACGATCTGGATGGACGCGATCCCGAAGGCAGCAGGCGGAGCGTGCTGACTGCCGGCCGAATCATCGGCTTCCAGATCTTCATGCATGATTCCGACGAGACAGGACGGCTCTCGGGCGAGTATTATCTGGCCGTGCCGACCGTATTCGGTGAAATCCGAGTTGGCGATATCGTCGCCCAGCACGATGCCTTTGCGGATAACTTCGTCGATGGCGAGTTGGTCCCATGCATTCTCGACGATTGCAGCGGCGCCAGGAACGCCTCCGCGATTCTTCGCGACTCGTGGGGTCGGATCAAGTCAAGCCTGGCTCGGTAGCCGGCAGGTTGCAGCAGTCCCGCCGGTAGTCGTTAGTACAAGGTGGCCACGATGACTGTTCTTTTCTCAGCTACCGGGGGGCTCGCCCCTCGACAGTCCACACACGTTGCGGCCTTCCTGGTCGCCTGGCTCATCGCCCTGTGTGCCCTGCCGGTCTGTTCAACCGAAAACGATGATGTCTACACCACACGCCGGAACCTCATGATACGCAGCCAGTTGACAGCGCGTGACATCTCCGATTCCCTCGTGCTGCAGGCCATGGCCGAGATCCCGCGACACGAGTTCGTACCGCCTTCTCTCAAGGACATGGCCTACCAGGATCGCGCTCTGCCCATCGGCGAAGATCAGACCATCTCGCAGCCATACATCGTCGCCTTCATGACGCAGGCGCTGGACCTGGAGCCGGGCGACAAGGTGCTCGAGATCGGTACGGGTTCGGGTTATCAGGCGGCTGTGCTGTCGCGGCTCGTGGAGCATGTCTTCACCATCGAGATCATCCCGTCTCTTGGCGACAGTGCCAGCCAGTTGCTGCAACGGCAGGGCTACGACAACATCACGGTCCGCATCGGCGACGGGTATGTCGGCTGGCCCTCGGAGGCGCCCTTCGACGCCATCATGGTGACGGCGGCACCCGATCACGTGCCGCAGGCATTGGTGGATCAGCTCGCCGAGAATGGCCACCTGGTGTTGCCCGTGGGCGACCGCTATCAGGAGCTGATCCGATTGACGAAACGAGATGGCAAGGTGTGGACCGAATCTCTGTTGCCGGTACGTTTCGTGCCGATGACCGGGCAAGCTCAGCAGTAGCGACTCGGATGCCGGAGGCCGATCGACCGCTGGTGACGATCGGTTACCCGAACTTCACGCCGAAGCTGGCCGACAGTTTGACGTCGGTGTCCTTGACCCCCCTGGGAGCGCCCCGGTCGACACGAAAATCGATCACCGTCGTCTGCTGCAGGGGTCCGATGATGGGCGTCGTCAGCTCCACCGTTCCCAGCAGTCGTGCGTCGCCCACATCGGTTACCGCCGGCTGGTAGTAGGCCGTCGTCGCCAGCGATACACCGCGTGACGTGGCGGCGTAGAGATTGATGTAGGTGCTCAGCCTCGCTTCCGACGTTCGACTGTCATGCCGGTCTCCCGGCAGCAAATCGAGACGTTCCCGCTCCCACATGATGGCACTGCCGATCGCCAGCCCCTGACGTTCGGTGCGCAGCAGGTTCCAGCGGCCACCGATGCCCACCAACGAACGTGCATCGAGCCGGCGCGAGCGGGCATAGTCGCCCTGAACGAAGATCTCGGGGTGGATGAGCGTCGAAACCTTCCACGTATAGCGCAGATGCAGAACGCCGCTGTTGGCGTAGCGCTTACCACCGAGGAAGCCGGCGGCCCCGCGGACGACGAGCAACAGGGCCCCCGTATCGTTGTCCAGAGTGACGTTGCCTGCCCCATCGGAGCGCACCACGTCGACGTTGCCGAAATCGCTGCTCACCGAAAACCGGGCGGCGCCGGCGAGACCCGCCTTGCCGCGATAGGTCTCAATGTTGACCTGGGCGGCGCTCGGTACCGTCCAGATGATGACCAGCATGATACAGATCAGAATTCGTCGATGCATGTCCGGGTCTCCAGGGGAGGTTACTTTACGCTCTGGATTCGTGACTCCAGCAACCAAGTCTACCTCGGAAATGAATCGACTGCACGATGAGACGGATCTCCCCCTTCCCGCTGCCGCCTGGACTGCTGCTCCTGGCGGTGTTGTCGACATCTCCGGCCAGCTCGACTCCGACGCTGTACGCCGGCCGGTGCGCCGGGGAGTCGCCCCGCATCGACGGCGACCTGTCTGACCTCTGCTGGCAGAACGCGGCCGGCACCCGTGACTTCACTGTGCCTGGCGGCACGAGTGCCACCACCAAGACGGTGGACGCGCGAGTTGCCTTCGATGACACTCACCTCTACCTGGGAGTCGTCTGCCACGAACCGGATCCCGCCAGCCTGCGGCTGCGCCACCGACGGGACCACCCGGACGTGTGGCAGGATGACGTCATCGAGATCTTCCTGCGGGCAGGTGACGACTACATGGCTGTCGATCAGCTTCTCGTCAACGCCGCCGGTGCCCGCTGGAGTCTGCACCGCCGCTCGGGCGATCACCTGCCCTGGCCTCCCGATTGGCCTGGCGCCGCCCATATCGGCACCGATCGGTGGACAGCCGAGATCGCCGTACCCTTCGCCGACATCGGCGTCGGCCATCTGACTGCCGGGCGGCTGATCGAGCTCAAGATCGGCCGGGAGGACTACACCTCGGGATCCATGGCTCTCTCGGTGTGGCCTGCGGGTGCGGTCTACGCCGGCATCGACGGATATGGTCACCTGTTCCTCGGTGACGCCAATCGTCTGCAGGGAGCGGACTGGTCGGTGAAGGCTGCGACGCGGGAGCTGGAGCTGTCAGGTGGCGGCACGGTCCGCACCGACATTGCGCTGCGACCTGCGGCACATGAGTTGACTGCCACGGTCAGCGGTCATGGTACTCTGCAGGTGGAGCTCGGCAGTCTGCGTGTGAGCCGGCCAGTCGACGGTGCAGACACCATTCGGATCTCCTTTGTCGCCGTGGGTGAATCCACCGCGGTGGCCCTGCAGTCCGGGCCATCAGGTGACATCACGGTCGACTCGGTGTCCCTGCGGGAACGGTCTCGGCTGGAGGCCGTCGGCCCGGCCATCCCTGTGTACGCCGGTCAGGTGGTGCGCATCGAACACGTTGGTGTGGTGGACAGTCGCGCGGTACGCGGCTTCATCGGTACACCCTTCGACGGCACCGTGCACAGCCGCGGCTGGAACGGTGCCGTCTGGGAGTATCCTCAGGCGGGTGCCGGAGCAGGTGTGGGGTACGCCTACGGCAACAATGATGGCCTGCATGTGCGCCTGGCGGAGCGAGGCGGCTTCGACGCCGTGCAGATCCGCGGCGGCATCCGCGCCGATCTGCATGCACCCGCCCTCTCCTATCGCGGGGCCGGCGACAGCCGACCCCGCCACCACTTCCCCGGTGGCGCCCTGCGTTCGCGTGCCCTGTTCGGCGAACGAATCCACGAAGGTGACGTCAGCCTCACTGGAGTGACCGATGGTGTTGTCGCCGATGCTGCCTTCTTCCGCATACATCGCCAGGCACCGTTCGCTGAACCGGCACAGCGTTGGTCACTCGGCACCGTCTTGACCACCACCGGGGTAACGGGACTCGATGCCATCGGCCTGTCCTTCGACATCGATGGACATGAAGATGAAATGACTCTCATCGTCGACGATCCTGTCGACACCCGGTTGCGGTTGCTGACCGTAGACATCGCCGCGCACGGACCGGGACGGACGCACGTGGTCCTGGATATTATCGACCAGTTGCTCCCGGCGAAATCGCAGCTATCCGTCAGGATCGAGGCGGAGGGAGCGCCGCCGATCGACGCCGAGGCCCAGCTGTACACCACCGACGTCACATCGGCACGCCGTGAGGCATTCGCCTACCGCAGCTTCCTGGTGAAGTCACTCTTCGCCTGCGCCAGCGAACCCCGTCCCTGGACCAGTCTGCCGCCTGCAGACCAGATGGCCACGTGGTTCGCCACTCACCCCATGGGAGATCAGCTGCAACAGCTGTTCGCCGCCGTCGATCATGCCCGCTGGCTCGACCCGGAGAATGAGAGCATGCGCCAGTACTGGCAGTGGCTGTGGCGCCGGCGGCGAACGCCGGACGCGGGCGAACCGGTCGCATCTTCGGTGCACCAGGCGCCCGAAGCGCCCGCATGGGCTACCTGGGCCCGGGCAGCCTGGCTGGCGGCACGCGGCGTGCCAGCCTGGTGGTTCGAACACCGTCTCGTCGAAACCGGCGAGTTCGGTGGCGCTGTCGGCGATGACACGGACCTCTACCAGAACTTCGTCGACCTGGCCTTCTTCGAGGAGGATGGGGTTGCGGCGCAGTTCCGCGATGCCGCTGCTCGCCTGGATCATCTGGCCCAGTTGACGACCATGGTAGAAGGCATCAACCGGCGTACCATGGATCCGCTCCACGCCTACGAGGAGGGGCTGAATCAGGAAGCGCTGATGGCGGTGCTGGAGTACGGCGATCCCGTCTATCTCGAGCGTTGCATGACCGCAGCCCGATCCCTGGCAGACCTTACGGTGGTCACCGCGGCAGGCCATCGCCACTTCCGCTCACAGCGGATCGGCCACGACACTCGCCATGTATCCGACACAGACATCGACGGACAAGCCCACCCGCAGATGTGGCACCCCGCCCTCGAGCTGCTCTGGTACAACCGCAATCCCCAGGCTGAGAGGTGGCTGCGTCAGTGGGCGGATGGCTGGCTCGAGCACTTCGAGCCCGGTCGATACGCCCACGCTGTCGACGTGGCCAGTGAACGCGTGGAGGGCACCAACACTCGCCCCCTTTACGGAGGGTACGGGGGGCAGGGATCCGCCTTCGCTTTCCTGGCTGTGATCACCGGAGACCGCCGCTACGCTGCCCCGTTCTACGATTTCTACACCAGTGGCCGTACAGATACATCCCCGGGCGATCTGCTCCTCGACTTCTACCACCGCTTCGGGCACGAGTCGTTCAGCGGTAGTCTCGATGATCTCTACCTGCGCGGTCCGGCGGCCGCCCTCCTCCACGGGGATCTCGACGCGCTCGTCACCGCCTTGCGGGCAGACGTCGTGGAGCTTCAGACGTTCTCGCAGATGTACACCTCCGCCGAACCCTTCACCGACCGCGTCTTTCTGAATGCCCTGCGCAACGCCGCCATCACCTACACCGGCGGCTTCGCCACACGCAACAAGATCAGCCGCAGCCATGCTGTCGGCTGATCCGGTCTGGGCACGGAGTACGCCGCCCTGGTGGAGCAGGCTGGCCCGCTGCGTTTCCGTGCACGGCTGTACAGTTTCGGCGGCGGGATCCTCCATGGCGCCGTGCGTTTCTGGCAGCTGCAGCATGGTCGCTACCTTCTCCGCCTTGGTGCCGACGCTGACGACGACGGTCGAATCGATGGCGCCGCGACAGAGCGGAAGCTAGTGATCCGTCGCGGGGAAAGAGTGGCCATCGATGTGGCCGGCGGTGGCTCGGTCCTCGAGGTCGAACCATTGGAGGCACTCGAACCCGTTGCCGTACGAGCCGACCTGGCGCTGTCACCGCTGGATATCGTCTTTGCCGACGATACCGTCAGTGGCTACGTGCACAACATCGGATCCCGGCCCGCGGAGGCATCGCTGGCCCTGGTCCCGACCGAGGGGTGTGAGGGTCAGCGACTGGACCTCGGCGTCATTGAAGCGCCCACCGACCTGCACCCCCGCAAGCTGGCATTTCGCCTGCGGAACGTGAGTGAGTCATGTGCTGACGGCCTGCTTCGTGTCGACGTGGAGGATGACGTGGCGGAGATCTTTGAGGGCAACAACGAAGTGAGTCTGCGTCGGGTGCGGCAGGTCATGCGACGGCAGGCTGAGGTCGAGGCGGAGCTGCGCTGAGGCCCGACTTCACAGCAGCTCTACCAACATCAGTCGCTGCCTGGATAGGCACAGCAGTCCTGGTCCACTTGGATGCGCGTACCAACCCAGTGGATTCTCTGCCAGTGTATACCTGTCCTGCATTCGCCCCCTGTTGACGATGTGCAGTGCCTCTGCGCTCCAGACGAACAGACGACCATCGGCGGACACATGCATATCCGACAGGTTGCTGGCGATGCGCGTCGCACTCACCCGCTTCCCCGTGCCGTCGAACTCGACCAGCCAGCCGAACTGCTCGGCCACGTAGCAGCGCACCGATGTCTCGGAGTCTCCCCGCACCACAGCCAGCGCCACCGGTGCCCCCCCCAGTCCTGCGTCCCAGAGGGGATCACCGGTCATTTCATCGTAGACGGTCATCTGGTTCACCGCCCCGTGGCGCAGCACGACGACTCGGTCTGGCCCGCCGTTGACCAGCGGGCCAACGTGGAAGTCGACGACCCCGCAGGTATCCCACTGGTCCATCGTCCGACCCATGGGATCCACGCTCCGGTGGTAGACGATTCTCTCTTGAGCGTCGGGAGGCGCTGCCCACGCCCGGACCGTAGAGCCGCAGGAGAGCCAGGAATGCCCCGACAGGAATCGCAGCTCATCGCCGCCTGTCGGCACATGTGCACGGATTCGGTCCGGCAGGCCATAGGGGCTCACCACATCCGCCAACAGGGCGCCCGAACGTGCATCGAGAAAGTTGAGATTCGTGCTCCCCGTCCCGGCCGCCACGATCTCCTGATCACCGGCAGGATCGCAGCCGACAGCGATGGCTCCGACGGTAGCTGTCTCCAGGAACCACCACGGCCAGAAGGAGCGCTCTTCCCGGAACTGACATTGATGGCGCCACAACGCCGCTCCGTCCGCTCCGAACCGGCAGACCTCCCCCGAATGGCTGCCGACGAACAGATCCCCTCCGTGGAACGACAGCGCCGTGACGGCTGCATTGCCCTTCGTCGTCCATTGCTGTGCCCCCTCTGAGTCGAAGACGAGCACGTCTCCCCGGTCCGTGCCCACGGCCAGGGCCGAGCCATCAGCCGCCTGCGCCCATGTCGACACCGGTCCAGGCAGGTCGATTCCCCATCGGGTCGGCAGGCTTGCATCAGCCTGGCTCGAAGATGACGAGGGAGCAGATGGTGCAGATCGACTCTGATTCGTCATGCCTGCCTGCGGACGAAGCTCGATCGACATCACCCCTTCTACCTGTCCCCTGCCGAAGCCGAGCGTTCCGTCCGGACCCTCGACGCTCCACCCCTCTTCCCCGCCGCGCAGTCGGTAGCGAGGCCCTTCTGCATCGGATACGGCATGCAGCAGCGTTGCCACCTCCACCTCTCCCGCGCCGCCCTTCCGGTCTATCGTCGCGTGGAGCATGACCCCCACATTCGCCGGCGCCCCCGGAGGCGCTCCCAGGGCGGGGTACTCCTCGGTCTCCACGTCCAGACTCAACCCCGGGGAAACCTGAACGTAGAACCGTCCCTTCTCCGAGTTTGTGTCCAACGTCGCCAACCCGTCCTCGACTCCGATCACCTGCCCGGCACAGCGCCAGTTCACCCCCAGCGTGAAGATCTCATCTGTCTCAACGGCGACACGATCGACGACCAGGACATATGCGGCTGGCATCCAGAAGAGCAATCGGTCCCGGCGACACAGGTCATCGCTGATCCGGTAGGAGAACAGGCGCCCGCCGCAGACCTCCTCGTCCACAAGTAGCCTGGCACCCTCGACCATGCCGGCTCCCAACCCACCGACGTTCACGGTGACGCCGGAGTGTCGCCATGGGCTGGCGCAGGCCGGAAAGAGAGACACAGCATCAGACGTGATCAGCCGCTGTCCAAAGCGTTCGTACGCGGCGATCGTTCCCACGTTGGGCAGGCACTTGGCGCCGCTGCGCACACCCACGACCATGAGATAGTCGTCCTCCGCGCTCCACCCACTGCGTGCCACCGCCCGATCGAACCCGGCCCCGGTCCCGATCGATGGCGCCTGCCACCGGCGCAGCCGTTCGTTCATCGGGTAGCACGTCAGGCCGATGGCGTCCCCTGGCTCGCACGCGGACACATCTCCGGCGTACGCCTGACCGGCTGAAAACTGCATGACCCGGTCCATACCGCGCCGCACCTGTCGCTCGCGCCGGTTGGCGACGAACAGGTAACGCCCGTCGTCGAGCAGATGGGCCAGCCGGCGCAGCACGTGGTAGGGGTAGCGACTCTCATCGGTCTGGGGCCCCAATACCAGCTGACCCGTGTTCGTACACAGACCCGTCACACGCTCGGCCCACAGTCGGATGTGAGGATCCTCAGCGATCCTGTCCGGACAGCTCAACAGCATCCACTCGAGAAAGATATCCAGGTAGCTGGCGTAGCCTTCGGTCAGTCCGGTGAGGGGCACGTCGGTGCCCGCCTGGGACTCGAAGAAGTCGTCCGCCACGCGGCGATCGTCGAGCCAACGCGAATCCTCCGTCAGACGCCAGAGCCAGTCCGCGCCGGCCCAAAGATTCAGGGCCTCACAGGCGATGTGGCGACTGAAGATTCCTGACTCGGCAGACGCCTCCCGAATCAGGTCGGTATTCGCGATACCGCTCTCTTCGAGCAGATAGGTGCGGATGGCGCGGGTGATCTCCCCTCTCTCGTCGTCGTCAAAGACGGGACAACCGCTGAGCTGCGGCCACAGCTGCAGCATGCGCACCGACTTGTAGTGGTAGAGCTTCGCCACCACGCCGGACTGCACCTCCTCGAGCAGGGCCCGCCGGTACTCGGCGGCATCCTCGAGCCGGCCGGTGTACAGGTATCGCAAGCCGAGCTGCGACGAACGGGACAGATGAAGGTTGTCGGCGTGGGGGCCGTACATCCCGAGACGCAGCAGATGATCCCGCGCGGAACCACCCGTGAAGCCGGATGAGTACGGTGTCGCGGGGGTGACGCTCTCGGGGATGAGGACCGGGCTCGCCGCGCCGCCCAGGTGGTCGAGGCGGTCTTCCGGCAGGGGCAGGTGAGCGTCGCCCAGCTCGACGTGCAGTTGCCAGGCGACGACACCGTCGGGACTCGATTCGAGTTGCTCGACGAATCGACGGGTCGCGCGACGCACGCCCTCCACGTCACTGCCACCCAGCAGCAGCACGTGTTCGCCGAACCGGAAGGGCGCGGTAAGGGTCTGCACCACCGAGCCTCCGGTACCGGGGTACCAGCGATCGACAAGGATGGTGTAACGCTGGTAGAGTGCCTCGACGAAGGGGTTGTCCGCCAGACAACCCAGGGCGATGGTGTGCTGCGTGGGCCGTTCTGTCAGCGCCCGATCCCCGGCAACGATGGCCAGTTCGGTGCCGTAGAGAGCTTGAACCAGCTGCACCAGCCGCTGCGCCTCGTCGTCGAGCGATCCATCCGGCGGTGTAGTGATGGTGGCGACTGTTACGTGAAACATGTGGATCCCACCGGTATCGCTGATCGTCCGCTCACTGCGGGCTCGGCGTCGCACGCGGGTGATGGGGATCGACCACAGCCTCCGGCACGTCCAGCAGTTTCATCTGCCAGTTGATGCTCTCCCACTCGACAGCCCGATGCCCCATGTAGTAGAAGACGCCGCCGTCCACGCCCTGTGCCACCAGACTCCGGGCGATCTCCAGGTCCCGCACCGGCCCCCCGCCGGTGTGCCACGTTCCCTGGTACATGTCCAGCCAGAACTCCACATCGGTGCCCTGCACCGCGTCTGCATAGTGGCGCAGAGAAGGTTCTTCAGCCAGGCGGCTTCGCCCGGGCTCGTGAAGACAGACCATGAACCGGTCCAGCAGGCCCGCCGCTGCCCACTGCGACAGGGCCTCAATGAAGACCGGCTCACCCGCCTCGGTAGCGGCCAGTTCCTCAAAGGGTATGCGCGCCGACAGAGTGACGGGATGGTCCCACTTTTCTGACGCCTCCGTTCTGATGCGGGCGATCTGCTCCAGCACGAGCACCAGTGACGGCACGTCGTACGCCTGGCGGTTCCCCCACCGGGCGAAATCCAGATGGATGCCGTCCGTGTCGTACTTGAGCAGGAGTTCGCGCACGATCTAGACGGCGTACTCCCGGACCGGCTCGAGACGGTAATCGAAGCGCCCCCTCAGGTCTGGACAGTGATACTCCGGATGTTGTGCCGCGAAGCGCTCGGTGAGTACTCCATAGTGAAGGTGGGCACCGCTGTAGGTCGAGTTCATGCCGACGTCGGTGAGAATTCTCAAGCCCGCCTGCCTCGCCTCTTGGATGGCCACCGCCATCGGATCGCCCTGTCGCATCCAACGCATGAAATTCAGCCAGCCGTGTTCGTTGGCTGCGTCCTGCGGCCCCTCCAGGAGACGATCGACCACATCACTGTGATACCAGGCCCGGGAACCGATTCGGATCGCGTGCACGAACACCTCGTCCGATCCACGCAGGACGTTCTGCCGTACACGGTTTCGGATGTGGTCCCGCATCGTCGAGATCCGCGGCTCATGTGTGGCCGGCGTGCACGGCTCCATGTAGGCGGCAAATGTCCTGCCTTCGTTTCTCGCCCGTTCACGGACCTGCCTGTGGTGATCGACTTCGGCCGCCGACATGGGTACGAGCTTGATGTAGCGGATGGAGACGTCTCGCCAGCGTCGGGCACCACCGGGGCTGATGCAGATGTCCTGATGCGTCAGGTCGGCACAGCCGACATAGAACTCCTGCTTCAGCCGGTCTCCCTCGCCAGACTTGATGTTGTCATTGGTATTGGGTGAGTCGACGAGATAGTTCGGGATCTCGTATCACACGGCCTGCTTCGTCAGCCAGAGTCGACAAGGCGAATACGGTTCCATGCCCACGTAGATCCGCTGCCAGCCCCGGGTGTTCAGGCCGATGTGGAGAGGCGCGAGATCCGCATCTACTACCTCTGTCCGGGGCTGCTCCCGGTCGACGGCTACCTGCCGCGTGGTCACGACCCGGTGGATGCTCTTCACGCCGGTGCTGACAGGGCTGCATGCGAGGGACCATCCGGAGGGTAGGCGGCCCCGGCACAGATCGACGACGTTTCTCCTGTCGATGACGGTGACGTCGCCGATGACGGCCAGATCGATGCTGTGCGTTTGGATCGTGGTGTTGGTGCGCAGGCTACGCAGACGCAGATGTGCCTGCGGCACAGGCGTATCCACGTCGAAGAAGTAGTTCCACAGAATGCACTGATCGCCGGCCGGAACGACGCCCTCCGTAACCGCACGATTCCACGCCGCCGGCTCGTTGGCCCGCCATTCGTCCACGAAACCGCCCGGGTAGACGGTAGCCGGACGCCAAGGACCGTCCAGCGTCAGCGAGAACTCGGCCACCGTGGGGTCGCTCCGCGGGACCGTCAGCGCCACAAACCGGTCGGGTCTGTCGCTGACCGTCATCAGGCCGGCTCCTCCGGCGGCCGGTCGCGATCAGCCATCGGAAGGCAGGCAGTACTCGTTCTGAATCTCGAAGCCATCGAGGGTGACCAACGGCTCCCGTCGGAACAGAGTGTCGGCGAAGGGTTTCATCTGTGCCAACTCTTCCCTCTGTCCCAACAGCCGGTGCATCGCCCAGCCGCTGAGCCGCTGGGTTCGCTTCTGGCAGTCCCAGAAACACAGACCGTCCACACCGGCTTCATAACAGGCCATGGCTCGAACCCGCATGGAGTCTGCTGACTGTCGCCGCGGATAGAGGTCGGCGTAGACTTCCGTCGTCCTTTCCTGCGCCAGCTCTACGTAGGGTCGCAAGGTCTCACGCGCGTCGTTGCCCGCCGCGTCGCCCACGTCCTGGATGTGCACGACGAGATCGTCGACGAGCCCTTCCTCGACCCAGCTCTGCACATCCATGGCGTGGACCAGCAGTGGCGTAAGGGGCCCCAGATCGGGAGGGGTCTCCGAACTGTGGTCTTCGGTGGGAATCACGTGGGCCATACGCAACCGGCAGCCGCGCCTTTTCCCCACCTCGTCGAGCATCTCTCGGGTCTCCCGCAGCAGCTGTGTGAGGAAGCTGGCCCGATGCGCGAGCACGCGCTCATCGAATCTGTCGAGGTCGCGCATGTCCAGACCGTGCGTCTGGCGGAACGACTCCAGTACGGGTTCCTCGTAGAGCACGTAGGGCCAGGACCTGCAGAACACGATGCAGACGCCATCGGCCTCGTAGTCCTCCACCCACTCACGGAAGATGCTGACATACATCGCCCGGACTTCGTCGAAGGCCTGGCTCAGATGGCGGGTCTGATGTCCCTCGGGCGTGAGGCACCGGTACTCCGGATGCTGTTTCTGGAACTCCCCCGGACCGGTGTAGTCCTGGTGGTTCGGCGGCAGCTGCTCACCCGTCATGCGCACCTGGGGGATGATGCCGATGCCGGCTTCGCGGGCGCATTTCACGGCCGAACGCAGAGGATCAAAGTCATGCCGGTTCTGTCGCTCGATGGCCAGTCGCCCCTGGCGCATGATTCCGGAGAGCCCGAAGGACCACTTGACCCGGGAGGCTACACGAGACGGGTAGTACGTCGCGAAAGAGCGGGCGCACCCCCACAGCACGGCCTTGACGTCGTTGTCGGCGAGAGACTGAAACTCGTCTCGCATCTCGTCGTCACTGGCGTAGGCCCACTGGCTGTTCTGTCCACCGTCATAGTTGGCGATGAGGCGCCGGTGATCTTCGCGCTGCCCGCTCTCGGCTCGCCGCTGCTCGGTTGCCGACAAGGGCACCAGGCGGAGGTAGGTGATGTTGGCCGTGGCCTCCGCCTCCAGACCAACCGTGGGACGATAGAAGATGATCTGCTCGCCGGACAGATCAGCGCTCTTCCAGTAGGCCTCGGCCAGATCCATCGGTCCCAGGATCATGTCTTCGGCGACCAGGTCCTTGTCCCGGCGAAAATCCTCGACGGTCGCGCGGGTATACCCGCGGTCTGTCGTGAGTTTGAGCAGGAGCATCGAGGCGGGAAACAGATGGTGGCGATACGTGCCGACGTAGATGTGGTACCAGCCTCGGACCCCAGGGTCCAGACACACCGGCGGCGCCTTGGTGTCGGGACCGCTGAACAGCATCTTGCCGGCCCCGGCGGTGATGGAGTAGTCCACCGCCGTCCACCGGCCCTCACCGAACTCGGTGTCGATGGCGTCGGCCGGCTCGCAGCGGCTCATGTCCAGCAGGTAGAGGGACTCGTCTTCGCGATCCATGCATCACGCTTTCATGTGAGTCGAATCGGCGCCGGCACTGGCCAGTTCGAGTGTGTACTGGCTCAGATGATAGACCAGTTCGCCGGTGCAGTCGCAGTTCAGCATCGGCGTCAGCTGTGGCCGTGACCAGTCGCCGTCGGCCCCCTGGATGCGGACCAGCTCTGCCGCGGCGCGGTGCACCACATCCTGGTACGCCGGTCCATCCGTGATGCGGTACAACGTCGCCGCCGCCCAGCCCGTCTTGCAGCATCCGAGACCGTCGTACACGGCATCGCCGCAGGCGTCGTGGCGGGCGAAGGTCTCTCGTGCCCCATCGAGAAAACGCGCCTCGCCGGACACGACGAACAGCCTCGCCAGAAAGACCGCCGCCATGCCCCAGTACACGTACGCCTGGCCGGGCTGTGACGGATCGATGCGGGCCAGAGTCTCGGGAATCCCCAGGTCGCCGCGCAGCAGCTCGCCGTTGCCGTCGATGTAGAGATGGAACAGACCGTCCACGGGCCCTTGTTGACCCAGAACCGACAACAGGGCGTCACCAGCCGTCGTCGCTTCGTCGAGGTGTCCCCACGCCAGCAGAGCGTTGCCGCAGCCGGCGATGGTGACGATATCCTGGCGCCGGTCGTCATGCTGGCCGAGGGCGCCGGTGAGATAGCCGCCGGTCTCGACCACGTGGCGTCGGCGCAGGCATTCCAGACCCGCCTCGCCTACATCCGGTCGCTCGAGAACGTGGGCCGCGACGAGGGGCCAGGTGTTGGTGTAGGTATCGGCGATCTGACCGTAGAGGGGGTCGGCGCTCTTCTCTGCCGAGGTGCGGAAGTCGCCGTCGGCTGTCAGGAAGCTGTCGATGAGGGTGTCGAACAGCTGCTTCGCCAGATCCAGGCGACCGAGTGTCGCCAGCGCCAGGGGCCATTTGTAATACGAGCCCAGATCGTGCAGCTCTGCCGGGAGACGACCTGTGCCATTCAGCTGCGACTCCAGCCACGCGACGCCATGCGCGGCAGCCCTCAGCCAGGGCTGTGCTCCCGCGTCGAAGGGCAGTGTTGGTGTCACGATGTGGCAGCTGTCGTGATCAAGTCCATGCCGGCAAGATCACCTACCCGGACGCGTGTCGTCAACCGTCCTGCCGTGATCTTGCCTGAAACGCAGAATCGGGGAGTCCCGCAGCGCGGGACTCCCCGATCGAAACCAAGACTAGGCGAGGTCTGTTGGTTTAGCCCTCGTCACCCGGAGGCGGTCCCTCACCCGGAGGCGGCTCTGAGAGGGCACGCTCCAGCTCCTCGGCCGTTCTGCGGGCATCCTCTTCCATCTGCCGCATATGCTCGGCCATACGCGCCTGCTCCTCGCGCATGTGGCCCAGTTCCTCACGGATGCGATCACGGTGATGGGTCAACTCCTCGATGTGGCGCCGGTGCTGCTCTTCGTGGACGCGGCGCAACTCCTCTTCGAGATGACGGACATGCTCTCCCATGTCTCCGCCGTCACCCATGCCGTCGCCATCGCCCATTCCCTCGCCGCCATCCCTGTGCGGCGGATGGACCCAACCGGCCATCTCGTCATGGTTGAGCTCGCCATTGCCGTCCTGGTCCATCATCTGGAAGAAGGCGTCGAAGAGCTGGCGGAAAGACTCCTCGGGATCTTCCGACATCTCCAGGCCTTCCGGCTTCTCGGCATCCGGCGGCGGTACGAGAATCAGAATCGGCGGGCCTTCGTGTTCGCCCTCTGGACCGTCCATCTGGGCCATGCCGGCCACGGCGCCGACGCAGACAAGACAGGTCGCGAGCAACAAGCTGCGGGTGAATCTCAACATGGAAGCCTCCCTGAAAGGATGAGAATACCGCACGCCAGATTCGGGGTGGCGTACGGCGGGTAGCCCTAGCTACCGAGTATGGTATAGCCGCAAAGGCTACAAAGCTGTGTGCTGTATCACAAATCGTGCGATGGCGTTCGCGCCATCACGTAGGCCCGACGGCTCGGATATTCCACATCCGGGTACGGATCCCGCACGGTGGCCTCGATGTTGCAGAACCCCGACGACTCGAGAGTTCGTTGGATGTCCTCGACGACGAAGAATCGGAAATCCATCGATACGGAGTGTCCGAGGAATTCGTCGATGTGCACCTCATCGCTACCCGTATGGAACGCCAGCAGGAGGAGTCCCCCTGGTTGCAGCACACGGGCCGCCTCGGAGAGAAATCGGTCAACGTCCTCATTGGTGAGGTGAACGATGCTGTAGAAAGCGATAGTGCCTGCAAGGGAGTCATCCGCCATGTCGAGGGACAACGCATTCCCCAGCCGGAACGAGACGCCGGGGTTCATGTCCCTGGCTGCCTCCAGCATTGCCGTCGACAGGTCGATCCCGATCACATCCACTCCGAGACCTTGCAGAAACGCCGTCGTCCGCCCGTGTCCGCAGCCGATGTCGCACACCTTGCCGGCACTGCCGACAAGGGACGCGAACTCTCGCAGCATGCCACGGTCGAGCGGCTTGTGTGTCAACTCGTCGGCGAACTGCTCGGCGTAGGACCGCGCCACGATATCGTAGGCTTGCTGAATCGCGTCGATATTCATGGCATTCAGGGACTCAGAGTCGTCCCAGCCAAACCTGTGTACACAGAGTGTCCTCGTAGTCGGCCACATCCATCCAGCCGGCAGTCAAACCGCTGGTGTACGTGAACCAGTGCCCGCCGGCGCACGAGACAGCCGCGTTCTGCCAGTCCCAGTACTCGATCGAGGGCAACCAGCGGGCGTTCGCAGGATCGTCAGCCGTCAGTTGCTGGTGCCCCTCGATGTGTCCATCCGCTGTGAAGGTGATGTGATGCAGCTCGTTGGCCGGATGGTACCAACCCTCGCCGGCGCCGGCCGCCTGTGTGCTGATCAACAGGTGTATGTGCCCCTGGACATCGCGCGAAGTAGCCGTCGAACGCCCTTGAAAGGCGAAGTTCAGATCGGGCAACGCCGCGTCCAGACCGATGGACTGCCACCCGGTCGCTGTGCGCCGCCACATGACGCCAAGAGGACTCTCCGACATGGCGCAATACAGCCACGGCTGGTCGTCGGCGTCCACAACATGCGTACCGATCCGAATCGACGCTTCGTCGTCATCGATGCAGCTGGCGAAGGGCAGTGCGTTCTCGATCGTCACCGGCAGCGCGCACGCCTGTCCTTCGCTGGTCCAGTGATCGCCATCGTCATCGCTGCGTATGTGCGTCGCCATCTTCGTCTTGCCCTGCCTGGCGCTCCCGGAGACAGCGTAGTGAAACTGCAGTGTCACGTGCAGCGTCCCCGTCGGTCCGATGGACAGCGAATGCATGAAGTGGCTGTATCCGGGGACCGGGCATTTGGCCAGCAACATGGGCGCCGACCAGTCGCCGCCAGCCGGCTTGCGCACATACTCCAGCTGCCAGGTTTCTGTCGGGCCACGATAGCTCTCGCGGTAGACGAGATGCAGTGTGCCCTCCGCATCCATTGACACCGCCGGATAGCTGTGTGATCCGGTTATCGGTTCGGGAGTGCTCCACGAAGTCGCGTCAGCCGGGTCGTCCGACCATCGATGCTGGAAGTCGCCGTGGTGGGCACCGACGAACAGATGTACCCGGTCATCGGCATCGGTCAGCATGGAGGCACCACAGTGGTTGTCGATGCCCTCGCCCAGCGTCTGCGTCTCCTTCAGCTGGCCGGTGCTGGCGTCGCACAGTCCCAGCTGGATGCGAGTGGACCCTCCCTTGGTGGCCGGCGCCTCCAACCAGCTGACCAGCAGGTGGTCACGGTGACGCAGAACTTTGTTGCTGAAATTGTAGGCTGTGGCGCGGTCCGAGCCGGCCGAGGACAGCAGAATGGGTTCCGTTGTCACTGTTCCTGCCATTGGTCGGACAAGGCGCTCATGACGTCGTCAGTACGATGACGTCACGCACCTCGTCCCGTTCCCAGACTCGATCCACCGGCGGGTTCACCTGGACACCATCGGCCAACGTCGCCACACCCAGGGCGATCTCGCCACGCAGGAGCGCGCGCCGCTGCAGCTGGGTGAACGAGACCCGCGCGTCTCCGTCCAGGTAGAGTTCGGACCGATGCACGACGATCTCTGCCCCCCCTGACCCGAAGAGCTCGTCGCAGACGGCACGCAGCTCACGGCGCAGCGATACCTGGGCGAGCATGTGGCTGACGACGAGAGGACTGACGAGCAGGTCGCTCTCCCCTCCGAGAAGATTGGCGTTGTCGGCCTCGAGGACCTCCACCAGAACACGTGGCGGCTTCTCCTCGCCTTTGAGCATGTTGGACAACAGCAGGTAGCCTGTCGCGCTGCGCGCATCGGACTCCTCGCCATTGTCGAGCAGGTCGGTAGCCAGGATGACAACGTTGTCGAAGGTGTCCGGATGCAGAGCCGACAGGTGCTCACGCAACGTGAAGTCGCCCACATGTTGAGTCAGCCGCAGATTGCGCAGATCGAGGGCATGATCGCGCACATCCTTGTGCCGGTCGGCAGCGGGCTGGACCGACAGCACGTGCACGTCGAAGCGCTCGTTGGTGTAGCTGTCGAGCTCTCGCAGGAAATCTGACGCTTTATGGTTCCAACCCAGCACGAGAATCCGGCGCCTGGACAGGTCCGGATCCTGCGATCCATCCCCCTGCTCTCTGGGCAGAGCCTGCAGGTCGGTGTCGACGAGGGGTTGCGTGTCCTCGAAGGTCCGTGCCAGCAGTACTGCGCGCGTATTCTCGTCAACCAGCGTGTCATCAGCCGGGTTCAGCAGGGGCTTGAAGCTGGCGCCGCTCGGTTGCACGAATCCCAGCAATACCGCCTGCGGGTAGGCCTCCACAAGTTCGGCGAAGGAGCGACCTACGAACTCCTTGCAGGGCCGGATGAACACTTCGTTGCCGTCATCCCGTATCAGCAGCTCCTCGAATACGGGAAACACGCCGACGTGGCGTACGACCTGGGCCATGAGGCGCGCCACGAAGCGATGGCTCGACAGAATCTCGATCTCGCCAGCGTAGGCCCGCCGGGCCAGGTGCAGCTTGCGGTCGTCGAATATCTCGCCTACGAGCCAGGGCAGGTGGTCGATGCGCTGTTGCCTGCCATAGTGGGAGATCGTCAGGATCGTCTTGATGATGCGACTGTCGGAGTTGTCCAGCCCCCCGGAGGAGAAATCCGAGCCCGGAAGGATCACCGCTGCCGCCTGGGCAAAGGCGACTCTCTCCAGATGGTCGACCTGCAGAGCCGAGCCGCTGCGCAGAATCAGGTCGCCAGGATCCCAGAGCGGCCCCAGCGAATCCTTCAGGCTCTGCACCCGTTCGGCATTCACGTCATCGGCGAGGACAACGATCACCAGCCGCCGGGCGCCGACGCGGCGCAGAAACCGGCCCGCCCGCCCATGCGACTGCAGCAGCTCCTGCAGAATCGAGGGCGTGCGATTCGTCCACCCGAGCACCAGGATGTGATCGTGCCGGACGACCGGCGTGAACCCACGCTCGAGATTGCGCAGCGTCTGGGTCAACCATTGGGTCATGATCGCTACCAGCGACCCGAGAAAGACCACGTATCCCATGACGGTCACTGAAAAAGAGATCACCCGGCGGGCGACACCCACGTCATCACCGAGATAGCCCGGATCGGTGAGTCGCAGGAAGGCCCACCAGACGGCATCCGACCACTCATCGAAGCCACCGTCCACACGCATGACCAGAGTACCGGCACCGACGCTCACCAGTCCTACGATGGCCGCCGCAAACAGCAGCCGGTAGTGGGCGCCGCGCACGAGCAGACGCTCGACGAGATACTGCAGGCGTTGACTGGGTCGAAGGGGCATGGTCCTTACCTAAGCACCTATTCCTGCGAGCGCAAGATCCCCACGCGAGGGTTTGGGGACTCTGATCCCTGACGCTGGCCGGTTTCCCCTTGCCAGTGTTCGTACTGTGTGCGGAGTTCTCGTCATTCCTCGTTACGCGGAGGCAGGATCACCCATGCTCCAGCACGAACACAGCCAGGCGAACAGGACCGCCTGGTCCCATCGCGCCTACGAGGCGTGGACCCGAGGTTACGGCACGCCGCAGGAGGCGGCGGCGAAGCTGAAGGCCGACCCCGAGCACGTCATGCGGGAGACCTGGCAACACTTCGGCAGCGTTGAGGGAAAATCCGTTGCCAACCTCCTCGGCTCTCACGGTCGTCGCGCCGTCACCCTTGGTCTGCTTGGTGCCGATGTGACAGTCGTCGACATCTCGGAGGAGAACCGGCGCTACGCCCTCGAACTGTCCAAGGCGGCGGGGATCTCCATCGACTACATCGTCGCCGATGTCTCGGCCTGGGATGCCGAACCCTTCGCCGGTCGCTTCGACTTCGTCTTCATGGAGTATGGCATTCTGCACTACTTCGTCGACCTGGGTCCGCTCGTGTAGCGTGTGGAACGGATTCTCAGGCCCGGTGGCAGGTTGATCCTGCACGAGTTCCACCCACTCATGAGCAAATGCAATCCGCAGGATGACGGGGATCGTCTGTATCTGCTGGGCGACTACTTCGGCGACGAAGTCCACAGGAAACCGGCGCCCACCCGCGTCAACTTCGATGCCGATGACGCTTCGGACTTCCCCCTTGGCAGGGTGATCTATTGGCAGCTGGGGGAGGCGGTGACCGCTGTGTGCGACGGCGGTCTGGTCATCGAGTCCCTCACCGAGAACCCCCACCCTGAAAGAACCAGGTTCCCGGGAACCTTCACCCTGGTTGCGACGAAAAACCCCTGAAGCGCTCTCGTGCCCTGCCCCTGCGGCTTGCCACGACGATGGGAGAACCATCACTTATGGAGTCTTGTCGTCCCGCAACCTCAAGGAGTGCTCGACCATGGGCTTTTCTTACTGCCTGAACACCAGCACCATCCGCAGCGATGGCGCCTCTGTGCTGGACATGATCAACACCGCCGCCGACGCCGGCTACGACGGTATCGAGCCGTGGGTGAAGGAACTGGACGCATGGGTGGCCGGCGGTGGCACACTGAAGCAAGCGCGGGAGCGGGCCGAAGAGCGGGGTATCGCCATCGTCAACCTGATCGGGTTTCCGGAGTGGGCAGTGCCCGAAGACGATCGACGTGCGAAAGGTCTCGAGGAAGCGGCCCGCTGCTTCGAGATGGCCCGGGATCTGGGCTGCAAATACGTCGCCGCACCGCCCATCGGCATCCACGACCGTGAAGTCGAGTTGCTACCGGTGGCGGAGCGCTTCGCTGCGCTTGTCGACCTTGCAGCCGAATCTGGGGTGAAGCCGCTGCTGGAATACTGGGGCATCGCCCGGACTCTAGGCCGAACCGGTGAAGTGCTGCTGGTTGCAGCCGAATGTGGGCGACCGGGCGTGCAGATGCTCGCCGATGTGTTCCATATGTACAAGGGCAGTGGGCATCACCACGGCTTCGAACACTTCGGTGCGAACCGGCTTGGCCTGGTTCACGTCAACGATATCCCGGCAACGCCCGGGCGTGCCGATGTGACCGACGCTGACCGCGTCTACCCCGGCGATGGGCTGGCTCCCTGGGAACAGATCGTAGCGACACTGAAGTCGATCGGGTACGAGGGTATGTTGTCGCTGGAGCTGTTCAACGAGAGCTACTGGGCCCAGGGACCGGAGACGGTGGCGAGAGAAGGTCTGGCGAAGCTGAAGCGCTGCGTGGAAGAGTAGACACGGACCTGGTACCGCCGATGGGTTGGCTCAATGCGGAGAGGGACGGTGCTGGATTCCCAGCGTCGCCAGAGTCGCCGCAAAGGCGGTGATGACGACGACGGTGAGGACCCGTGTGAACCCCGCGATCTCGTCGCCGACTCCATACAGCATGGGCAGTGCACTGGACCCCGCGATGCTGCCCGCATAGCGACAGGTCGAGTAGATGCCCGACGCCGATCCCGCTCGTTCTCGCGTCACCGACTCCAGCACTGCCGTCTGCAACCCCGCCTGCGACAGTCCCAGTCCGATGCCCGCCACGATCAACCCCGTCAACATCACAGGCAGTGCCTCTGTACCCGGTTCGAACCTTACCAGGTAGGCCATGCCGACCGTCAGCAGCAACATTCCGAGAGTCGTCGGCCAGCGACGCCCCCAACGATCCGCCAGCCGTCCTCCGAGGGGGGCACAGACCACCGTGGGCGCCCACAGCGCCGACAGCACCAGCCCTACCTGCGTACTCGACCAACCGGGAAGCCCCGCAAGCAGGAGAGGAATCGTCAGGAACGTCGTGTACATCGACAGGTTGCTGCAGGCGACGCCCGCACAGCCGGAGGCGAAGGTCCGGCGCAGGAAGAATCGGGGTTGAAAGACCGGATCTTCGTGGCCTGCCTCGCGGTACAGAAAGTACACCGCCAGCAGCACCAGCAGCACCGCGCCGCCCCACGTTGCTGAGGGAGGCAGCTTGCCCGTCCCACCGGTCAGCAGAGCGGCACCGCCGGCCAGAATCACAATCAGCTGCACCACGCCCACCACGTCGAAGGAGCGGCGGCTTGGCTCTCCGGCGCGGGTTGGGATCACACGCCATGCCAGAATCAGCGCGGGCACGATGAGGAACAGATTCATCGAGAAGACCGCCCGCCAACCGGCGAGACGGATCAGCACGCCGCCGAGAGGCGGCCCTGCGGCGGCGGCCAGGACGATGGCGGATCCCAGCAGACCGATGCGGCTGGCGCGGCGCTCTGGTGGGACCACTTCACGTACCAGGGCCATGCCGTTGGGTAGTGCGATGGCCCCGGCGATGCCCTGCTGGACCCGGAAGACGAGAAGCTGCGTCAGACTCTCGGCCGTTGCCGCGCCCAGAGAGGCCACGGCGAAATACAGCAGGCCGATCAGGATCAACGGCCGCCGGCCGAAACGATCCCCGAGTTTGCCACCCACCGGCTGCAGCGACGCCATGGTGACGAGGTAGGCGATCACCAGCCAGCTGCCCGCCGCCAGGTCTGTGGCGAACTCCCCCATGATGTCGGGCAGCGCCACGCCGATCATTGTCGAGTTCAACGGCGCCAGCATCGTCGTCAGCGCTACTGTGATCAGGATGACGACCTCGCCCCCACTGTCCCTGGCAAGTCGGATGGTGTCGGCATCGCCGCCCACCTCGCCAGCGTCAGCCATCCTCGTTCTTCTCGTCCGCCAGTGTCGTGATCAATCGACACTGCAGCAGATACAGGTCGTCACCGCTGTAGGCGCTCTCCAGGTCGACGGGCGACCCCATCTGCTCTTCCAGTGAAATCGCCAGTCGCGCCATCTCCACCAGCTGCGTCTCGGACAGTGTCGACTGCGAGCGCAGGAACCGGGGCACGGCCACGTCCTTCGTACCGCCGGGGATCGACACGGTCATGCAGTTCTTCTCCGCCACAACGGACTCTGTCACGGACAGATCGCGCTTGTCGACGATGTAGGTGTCGGGCGTCACCGTACCTCCGACGATACTCTCGCCCAGTCCCCAACTGGCGTTGATGACAACCTGATCTCGATTGTTCGTCACCGGGTTGGCGCTGAAAATGACGGCCGACGAATCGGCGGGAATCAGCTGCTGTACGAGCACGGCCATCTCGATCTCCTCGAGAGACAACCCGTTGCGTTCGCGATACTCGGTGACGCGATCGGCCTTGGTGGCGTGCCAGCAACGCAGCACGGCGGCGGCGACTTCCTGTTCACCCACCCGGTTCAGGAAGGTCTCGTATTGCCCGGCAAAGGAAGCGAATCGACCGTCCTCATCCATCGCTGACGAACGCACGGCGACACTGGGCTGGTCAGCCCCGCAGCGACGGCCCATTTCATGATAGGTATCGGTGAGTTGGCCGCGCAGGGAGGCAGGGACCTCGTCCGCTCTCCCGTCGTCAGCAAGTGCCGCCCACTGGTGGAACGCCTTCGTCGTCAGACAGAATCCGGTCGGCACACGATAGTCGGCGGCCAGGCGGCTCAGGTTCGCGACTTTGCCGCCCACCCGCGACACGTCCTGACAGCCCTCGCCATCCAGCCAGATGATCGTCATGTCGTCAGGAAGGCTCGCCGCCCGTCCTCCGCAGGTTCTGCTCGGACTTCAGCCACCAGCGTATGCCACGTCCGGCGATCCTGTCAGCACTCTCTGCGCTTGTTGCAGGAAAAGGCAGTGCTCGTTTTCGAGGACGAGCTCCTGACCTTCGTGGACTCGATCGTGGCAGAATGGACAGATCATATCGACATACACTGAATCCCCACGCCAAATCGTGTCAAATCCGACTCTGGGCAACGGCAGCATGACGCCATGAGTTGGAGCGACGCGATATTCTGCGCCAAGACCGGGGCGTCATCGGCCTGCAGCTATCGCTCTGCGCTCAGCGCGCCTCTGCCCATTGCAGTACCTGCGGAAACGGCACGTCTGGCAGCTCGCCGAACAACGGATCCCGCGCCAGGCGTGCCCGTGACATCTTCGGCGATGTCAGTCCGCACAGGAAGCGCGCCACCGCCCGCGGTGTGCCCAACGCCTCGCCGGCATCGTCGATCGTCGGCTGCAGACGCTCATGCAGATCGTCGGGAATCGTACCGGGCTGGCGCTCGGGGATCGGCGCGGCATCATCAGTGCAACCGGTGCATACGCCGCATGGGCCATCCAGCTGTTCGCCGAAGTGCGCCGCCAGCGACCGCGCTCGACAATCGTTGCGGCCGAACAGATCCAGCACCTGCTGCAACCGCGCGATCTCGGTCGTCTCGCACTGTTCATTGTATGCCGCCAGTTCGTCGGCCAGCCCCTGGGCGTCATCCGGTGTGCGCAGTTGCCGGTAGCGGTTGCGCACACCGCCGGCCTGCACTTCGAGAAGTTGTTGATCCTCCAGCCAATCCAGCGCTTTGAGGATCCGCTCGCGATCCACCTGCAGGGCGTTGGCCGCCTGTGCCGGATCCAACTGCAGCCACACGCGGCCCTCCTTCGCAAAGCCGAATACCCCCTCCAGAAACTGTCGGCGCTCGCCGTCGAAACGGCCAAAGATCTCTTGCGGGTCGACGAGGGGTTTGAACTTCACCTCAGAGTAGAATGGTGTGCCGCCCTGCAGATACCCATCCAGTTCCAGCCGCGTCAGCAGGGTGCGCAGCACCAGTTGGCGGATGTCGGTGTTCGACGACAGCTCGTACTGGCTGATGTCGAATTCCATGTCCTGCGCGAACACCCCGTCCACCAGGGCACGCACAGCCTGCGCATCGGGTGTGTCACCGAAGACAAAGTTCTCCAGCACCGTCAGGTCGTCGGCGCATACCAGCGTGTGACACACCGACGTGCCGCCGTCGCGACCGGCACGGCCGATTTCCTGCGCGTAATTCTCCAGACTCTTCGGCAGGTTGTAGTGCACGACGCGGCGGATGTCGGCCTTGTCGATGCCCATGCCGAAGGCGATGGTCGCCACGACGATGGCCGAGTCCGACGCCATGCCCGGCGTTGCTCAGCGCTCGCGCCACGCCCTCGGCCGTCTTCTGCAACGTCACGTAGACGATAGTCGGTCCTGCCGGCTCGTCGCCCAGGATCGCAAGCAGCGCGCCATCCCGTTCACTGGCGCTGACCACGGTGGAACGCAGGGTCAGGTTGGGCCTGTGGAACGGCGTGCGTACCGCGTGGTCGGGCTGGATGTCGAAGCCGGCGCAGATATCGTCAAGCACCTTCGGCGTCGCCGTGGCGGTGAGTGCCAGCACGCGCTCGGCGTTGTACAGCTTCGCGTAACCGGCCAGCTTCAGGTAATCGGGTCGGAAGTTGTGCCCCCACTCCGAGATGCAGTGCGCTTCGTCGACGGCGAACAGGCTGATGGGTATGCCGTCTATGGCCTGGCGAAAGCGCTCGTTGTTGAACCGTTCCGGCGCCACGTAGAGCAGCCGCATCGCCCCGGAGCGTACACCATCCATCACCTCGCGATACTCCTCCAGGCTCAGGCTCGAATCGAGCCGGGCGGCGCGGATGCCGCGGGCGTGCAGCGCGTCGATCTGGTCCTTCATCAGCGCGATCAGCGGCGACACGACCAGTGTGAGCCCTGGCAGCAACAGCGCCGGCAGCTGGTAGCACAACGACTTGCCGCCCCCTGTGCGAAACACCGCAGCGGTAGAGTGGCCCGCCAGCAGGTGTTCGATGGCTTGCTCCTGGCCGGGACGGAACTCGTCGAAGCCGAAGTGCTGCTGCAGGGCGGCACGGGCGTCGGTCACTCGTCCGCCTGAATGACTGCAACGTCGTATGGAAGGAATTGACGGTCCGCTGTCAGCAGCGGCAGATCCTCCTGCTGTGATACGGCGATGAGCAACCGATCGAACGGGTCACGATGGTGCCGAGGCAACTCGGCGACGGCGCAGACGTGATTGTGCTGAATGGGGAGCGCCTCGACCCCGTCGCGTGCAAGCCTCGAGAGGATGAACGTGCCGGGCGGTTCGGGAAGCGGCAGTCGTTCCAGGTTGTACTTGATCGAGATCTCCCAGGAACTGGCAGCCGACAGCACGAGATGGTTGTCGGCGTCCTCGACGAGTTCTCGTGCTCTTGGGCCAAGCCGCGTTGGTTCGAGGATGCTCCAGAGCCAGACGTGGGTGTCGAGCAACAACCTCACCGTTCGAACGAATCCAGCAGGTCGTCTGGCAGTGGCGCGTCGAAGTCTGCCGGAATCTCGAACAGACCCTGGTCACGGCCGAGGACGCGCCTGCGCCTACCGTGGTAGGCGGAAAGGCGAGCCACCGGCGTCCCGGCGCTGGCGATGATGACCTCTTCTCCTTCGGCAACCTTGTTGAGGAGCCGAGAGAGATGTGTTTTTGCTTCGTGGATGTTGACCTGAATCATACCGACCTCCGATCAGACTAAACTAAGATATTGATTAGTTTAGTCAATCCGAAATCAGCATGACACGGTCCACACAACTTGGGAACTCCCGCTTCCGCCGGGCCGTCCAAGCACTCGCACACTTCCATCCGTGACGACGAGGAACATCTGTGAGAGTCTTCCATCCTGATTCGGGCACCGACAAGGGCTGGTTCACCGGGCCGTGGGACTCAGACCTGCCCATCTCCATCGGTTATGCCAACACCGGCGTCGATGATCCCCACTACCACCGCGAGATTACAGAGATTTACTTCGTCGCCCGGGGATGCGCGATCATGCGGGTGGAGGATCGGGAGATCGCCATCAGTCCCGGACAGGCCATCACCATCGAGCCAGGAGAAACACACACCTTCGTCGAATGCTCGGAGGACTTCTACCACTTCGTCGTGCAGACACCCGGACTGCAGGGAGAAGCCGCCAGGTTGGACAAGGTGGTCGTCGCCTGTGATCTGGACGAAACCGAGTTGGCGCCCAACAGCTCTGGTGAGAGCACTAGCGGAACTGTCGTCGCAGATTCTCCCATAGCGGGCTGTCACCACGCGGCTTGAAAGGTTCAGGATCCTTCCCTCCCTCCACAGCGTCCCAGTATCTCCAGTCCATCCTGGTCTCCGGGGCGATTTCGTAGTCCAGCCCCGTCCACGCGCCATCGCCACGATAGGCGTAGAATGACCAGTGCCAGCCACGGGTGTTGTAGATGTCGACCAGGTGGGACAGGTAGTCCGCTGCGCCCTCGAGGCGACGGTCGTGCCAGAATTCTGAGGCGATGATTCGGTTGGCCGGTATCTCGTAGCGGTCGGCGAACACCCGCACAGCCTCGATCTCCTCAGCGAGACGATCCTTCGTCCACGCTTCGCTCGGGCCGTTCCAGGATTTGGGCACACGATCGGGGTATGCGTACCGCCCCTCCTTGTTGGCCCGATACGTCACCATCTGCCACGGTCCGGGATTGTGGAAGGCGTACAGGATCTTGTCGTCCTTCACCGGCCTGTTGTATCTGGACTGTTGCGGCGAAGCGTAGAACCAGCCGTCCAGCATGATCGGCGTGTCTGGATCGACCGACCGGATGGCGGCGACCATTCGTCGGTTGAACAGATTCAGGTCGGCCGGCGTACCCTGGATCGACTCGTACCAGAGGTCGAAGCCCGCATCACCCTCTTCGAAACCGAACTCCCTGTCCGGGTGGGGCTCGTTGAGTGGATTGTATGCAACGATGGCCGGATGCTCTTTCAGCCGCGCTGCCAGTTGCCGCCAGAACTCGAAAGCCTGCGCCTGAAACCCCTCGTCGCGCCATAGCCGGCCGTCATCCACGTCGTCGTTCATCTGTTTCCACCGGGCGCCGGGCAGGCCGACCATAGTGAGTACGACCTTGACTCCGTTTTCTTCGGCCACATCGAGAATCTGGGTCAGCAGAGCCAGATCCGCGTCGTTGACCTGGCGAAACTCGTCGGCGTCACCTAGGAGGAAGTCGCGCCCCTCGGATGGCAGCGCATCGGGGAGGATGCGAACGAAGTCCAACCCGAGCTCGCCCGCGGCGGCCCACCACTCGGGCCGATGTTGTTCGTTCTGTTGGTTGGCCCCCCGGCGCTGCATATCCCAGAAGGAGATCTTGACGTCGTCGGCCTGCCCTTGGCCAACCCACAGGCAGCTGAGCGTGGTGGCTGCTACGAGGGTACTCAAGGATCTGAACTGCGGCCCTTTCACGTTGACCTCCTGGAGTTGCACGTGTGTGTAGATTGCGGATCTGGGCAGAAACCGACAGGACCGCGCCGCCACCTGAAGAATTCCCTTGCCACTGTAAACCAACCTGCACGAGAATAGCCGGACCCCGCAACCACCCGCCGAGCCCGCCTCTTGATCTGGACCCTGGCCCGCAAAGAACTGCTCTCCAACCTGCTCACTCTGCGCCTGGGTATCACCTTCCTGTTTGCCGTAGGCCTCATCGCGCTGACCTCGATCATCGGCAGCATGGACTTCTCCCAGCGGGCGGCGGACTACGACGACCGCGTCCGCGATGTCCGCCACGACCTCGAGAAGGCCACCGTCTTCGCCGAGGTCGGGCCCCACGTCGTGGCCAGGCCCGATCCCCTTTCGATCTTCAGCCGCGGTGTCGACAGGAACGGCGGTCAGTTCGTCTGGATCGGCATCGACTGGGTGGGCGCCAGCATGGGGCGTCTGGGCAGCGCCGACAACAACCTGATGAAGTCTCTCGTGGAGATCGACTTCGTCGCCGTCGTCATGCTCCTGCTCAGCTTTCTTGCCGTGGTCTTGGGATTCGACGCCGTCTGCGGCGAGCGCGAGTCGGGAACGCTGCGTCAGCTGCTGACCAATCCCGTGCCGCGCGGGGCCGTCATCTGGGCCAAGCTCCTGGGTGGTACAATCTCTCTTTGCCTGCCGTTGATCGTCGCCTTCGGCCTGGCCGTACTTATCATCACGGTGAACCCGGATGTGGATCTTGGATCCATGGAGTGGCTGCGCCTCGGTCTGTTGCTGCTGCTGTCCTGTCTGTTCCTGGCCCAGGTCTTCGCCATGAGCCTCGTCGTCTCCACCCACACCCGCAGCCCGTCCACGTCGCTTGTCATCTGCCTCTTCGGCTGGCTGTTCCTCAACATTGGTTTCGACAGCGCTCTGCCCTCTCTGAGTCGGTACGGCGTGCAGGAGAACACCTTCCAGCAGTTTCTCGACGAGCTGCGTGCCGAGCGGGACGAGGCGATCGCACAGTGGGAGGCCAACAACCCGCCGCCTCCTGACAGGTACATGCGCGCCATCGAAGTAGGCGGACCAAGAATCCGCTACGGCCACCCCCGTGGCTATGAGTGGCGGGCACGACGCAATGCCTATGCCCTCGAGCAACACCTCGACTCGGCCCGTCGCGGGCATCAGTTCCAGATGGTCAACTACGCACCCCTCGCACGAGAGGTGGAGCTCGTCGACGAGTGGGCCATCCTGTCCCCCTTCACCAATTATCGAGCGTTGTCCAAGCAGCTGGCCCGCAGCACTCTGGCGCACAAGTTCCGCCTGCGCCAGGCCGGTCACGACTACCGCGACACCTACATCGACTACCTGCGCGGCCACGGCGCTTTCGCCAGTCGGCGCTGGTTCACCGACGATCCCGTCGACCAGGAGCCGCTGCTGACCGATCCCGAGTCCCTTACACCGGAGATGCTGGCCAGCGACAGCCCCTTCATGCAGGCACGCATGGCCTGGGTGCAGGATCAGGAGACCCTTGCAGCTGCCGACAGCCGTCGCCAGCTCGACCTGACATCTATGCCGCGCTTCGGTGTCGATTGGCGCGAGCCGCTCTCACAGACGCTGCGCCACATGACTCCGGGTCTGATCGTGCTGTTCCTGCTGCTCGGTGGCAGCACCTTGCTCGCCATTCACGGCTTCCTCCGCTACGACCCGCAATAGGTGAGACGTGACTGAAGTTCTCCTGCATCAGCTTCACGATCACCTCAAGTCGTTGCGCTTCCAGGCCAGCCTTCTCGCCCTCCTTCTGTTTTTCGCCGTCAACGGCACTCTCTACATGCTGAAGACCGATCGTGTCGACCACGAGGTCGAACGGCTCGAGGCGGAGAGCTCGCGTCGATACGAGCAGGTCGACGACCTGTCGTCAGCCGTCAGCAACGTGTACAGCCTGCGTCTGGGCCCTCTCGGCACCGAGTTCATCGCCGAAGGCGGATCCAACTGGTTCGCGGATTCGGGTTTCGTCAGTCCGGCCACCGGCAGGGGTGTCACCAGCATCGACAGACGTGGTGCCACGAACAACTGGATGGACCGCTTCGAGGTCCTCGACTGGGCGCTCATCGCCCGAGTCGTCCTCTCCTTTCTCGCCATCGTGCTGGCCTACGACGGCCTCTCCGGTGAGCGCGAGACGGGCACGTTGTCGTTGTTGCTGACCCATCCCATCTCGCCGGTCCGCATACTGGTCGGCAAGTTTCTCGCCCACCTTCTGGCTTTGCTCGCCGCACTGGTGCTGGGTATGCTCGTCAGCCTGCTGGTGCTATCTCTCAGTCAGTCGATCATCCTCAGCGCCGAGGTGGCAGCGGCGGCGGGATTTTTCGCCGTCGGCTGCACGCTCTACTGTGCCCTCTTCCTGCTGCTGTCGCTGGGTGTGTCGGCCCTGGCCCGGACGTCGGCGTCCTCCCTGGTGATTCTCGTGCTGGTGTGGGCCGTCCTCATCGTCGCCCTGCCCCAGGCAGCGTATCTCATCGGTGCTCACGCTGTACCGGCGGCCGACTGGGACCGATTGGACGACCACGAAGAGGAGATCGCTGCCAGCCTGTCGCGGAAGGGCATCCTCCTTCGCGGCCGGGAGAAGGGACGGGGCGACGACTACAGCCTGGAGAGAGAGTGGGCGGCGCGGATGGTCGAAAGCGAGAAGGTTGAGGTACAGATGCAACGCGGTTTCCAGGACCTCGAGACGAGGCAGTATGAACTCACACGCCGGATGGCCCTCCTGTCACCAGGGTCGGCTTTCCAGGGGACCATCGAAGCCATGCTCGGCACGGGCGTAGTGCGCCATAGTGCCTTCGTCTCTGCTACGTGGCAATACCTGGACACGCTGCGCGACTTCATCCGGGCTCGCGACGCCGCTGATCCGGGATCGCCGCACATTCTCTTTGTGGCTGACTACGTCTCGGACCAGCCGGTCGACCACCGGGACATCCCCCGGTTTGCCGGCCTCGACCTGTCCTTCGCCGACAGCGTCGGACAGGGCTGGCTCTCCGTCAGTCTGTTGCTGCTGGAGGCGCTGGCGGCCTTCTTCTTCGCTACGTGGGCGGTGCTTCGGGCCCCCGTGGTGATGCGTTCCTGACGGTGAAGAATCAAGCGCACCTGGTATTCCACCTGCGACCGGGGCGAAAGAAAGCGCTGGCCGCCGCCCAGGCCGAAGCCCTGGCCCTGCTGCGCGACCTGGGTGCCACAGCGCCCGGCGACGGCCCCCTGTCCGACCGGGGAGGGTTGTTCCGCATCGATGTTCCGGAAGATCTGTTCCTGTGGACGATGCAGCGCTTCCCGCAGCTCGGATATACCAGCGCCGTCGATCTGCTGGAGCCGATCCCGGGCAAGCCCGGACGCTCACGAACCGACATCACATGGAACGGCAAACCTCATCGTCTGTCCCGCCTCTACGTGGAGGACGCCGACGCCCAGCGTCAGGCCGCCCCGGACCGTCGTCCGTTCCTGCTGCCGGCCGCTGACGGGGGGACGCGTTTGGTCCGTGGGTACAGAGGGGACAGCAGCGATCTCGGCCGCCGCGCCCTGCCTGTCTGTGATGCCCGACTGCTGGTCAACCTGGTGCGCCCGTTTGGGGAGAATCCACGGTTCCTCGATCCCTTTGCCGGTGTGGGTGGCCTGCTGGCGGAATCTGTCGCCTGCGGCTACCGGACCTTCAGCCTCGACATCGATCCCTGGCTGCGCTTCGGCCTGAATTCACTGAGCTCAGGCCACATCATCGGTGATACTCGCAGACTGCCACTTCGTGACGCCTGTCTCGATGCCGTCGCCACGGAGCTTCCCTTTGCCGAATCACTGACGGGAATGCTCGAAGGTGTACTGGGGCGACTACGGGACGCGGTGAAGCCGGGAGGCAGGATTGCGGTTATGTGTGCCGAGGGGCAGCACGAAGAGTTGAGCCTGGCCGGGAGCCAGCTGGGGTTGGAGACGCTGTTGGCAACGGCCGTCCACCGCAAGGGGACCGAATGTGCCGTCACAGCCTGGCAACGACCTTGACCCTGGCCTTTGCTACGGTGCCAGCTCCTTCCGGTGTTCGAGGACGGTCGCTTCCAGGGCGGCCAGCGCCGTCGCCAGCGCCTCGGCATCGCTCTGCGCAGCTCCGCGGGCCGTCTCCGACTCGTGAATCAGGATGCGGTACTCCAGCGGTCCCAGATCGACCGAGTCGATGACGCGTACCGCCGGCAGCAGCATGGAGGCGTCGGCCTCCAGCGCGGTTCGCAGGCTGCCGATCTCGCTGATGAGGTTCGGTGGCTCTTTGTTCACCAGGGGCACGAAATCACTCCCGATCTCCATACGGATCCTGTCCATCTTCACAACTCCTTCACAGAGGGTTATCAGCTTCAGCAGCAGCTCCTTCATACGGTTGTCGGCAGCCGGCTGTCCGAGGGCGCGGCGAAATCGCGTCCTGGCCCGATGCAGCCGACCCTCGATCGTCGGCACGGGCACAGCGAGAGCTGCCGCGATCTGCGGCGCTGTCAATCCATCGACGTAGTGCAGCTGCGCCGCCATGGCCACGTCATCGGCGAGCAGGTCGAACAGATCGACCACGGTTCGACGGGCAGCTCTGCCCTCGTGTCGCTGGTCCGCCAGGGGCTCGCCGCTGCCGGGTTCATCGACCAGGTCGAGCCGCTCCGCCTCCGGCATGGTACTCTTCGATCGGTACCAGACACGACACTGGTTCAGTGCGATCGTCCTGATCCAGCCACCAAACGCCTCGGGGTCTCGCAGCTGACCGATGCGGGAAACGACCTGCGCCAGACACTCCTGAGTCAGGTCCTCGGCATCGGCGAGATTCTTCGTCCACCCATAGGTGATGCTCAGAACCGCCGTACGATACCGGCGCAGGAGCCCATCGAGCGCGGCGCGGTCCCCCTGCGCGGCGGCACGCGCCGCGGTTGCGTCGTCCTCGACCATGTCGGGTTCGTCAGTCTCAGTCACACAGATAGGATGCCGAAACCGACTGATTCCTTACACCTGGACTGAAAAAGGCAGGGAAAGAAGGAGTCAGTCCCCCGGTGACGGTTCGTAGGTGCGGGCAATCTCGGGTGCCGTGTCGCCGAGCTCGATGAGCTCTCTCAACGCCGCGTGCAGACGTGCCCCTTCCCGGGGATTGTCCTGAAGAACATTGCGCGCCTGATCCGGATCCGTGCGCAGGTCGAACAGCTCGTCCACCCGGCGCTCTGGCATGCCCGTGTTGGGGTAGGTCTCCTGGCGTACCGGCTTGCCTTTGTAGGCCAGATCCTTGTTCGGCCAGTACTGCAGCGACCAGGTGCCGTCCGTCACCGTTGCCGGCACGGTACCCCAGTTGTCGTTGAGGTTGCGGCCGCTGATGGCGAACTCGCGGTGCGTACTCGTGGGTGCTTGGATGACCGGCGCAAAGGACTGGCCATGCAGACCGTCGGGGACCGCAAGTCCCGCCATCGAGCACAATGTGGGAAACAGGTCCACAGGCTGCACCAGCGCCTGTGAACGCTCTCCCGCGGGGCCACCCGGGCGTCTCAGCATGAAGGCCTGACGGATCATCGGTTCGTACAGCTGTCCGAGATCGCCCCATGGCTTGCCCTGCAGCCCGTGGTCACCGAAGTAGTGCCCATGGTCGGACATCAGCAGAACGAGCGTGTTGTCGTTCAGCCCGAGCAGGTCGACGGTGTCGAGAAAATACCCGAGCCAGCGGTCCGTCATCGTCACTTCCGCGGCATACAGCGCCCGCGTGTGATTCAGCTCCGCCTCGGTCATGAAATCCAGGGAGAACCCGTAACAGGGATACTGGATCTCGTCGCCCGTCCATCCCGGATCGTACATGTCGACGTAGTACTGCGGCGGATCCCAGGGCTCGTGCGGATCCCAGCTGTCGATCCACAGGAAGAAGGGAGACTGGTAGTTCTTCTCCAGCCAGTGCGTCGCCTCGCGGAACACGCGGGGACCCAGGTAATCGCACTCGTAGCGGCGGCGACTCTGGTTCAGCATGTAGCGCTTGAGCCCGGCCTTGACCTTGTGCTCGGCCGCCGGCAGCTGAATGTCGATGGTGGCATCGGCGATCCAGGGCTCTCCTCCCTGGCCGCGAATCCATTCGATCGAACCGAAGCCGCGGTCGAGAAAATTCCCCTGCGTCATGAACATGGGTGTGTCGAAGATCAACCCCGTCGTGTACCCCGACTTGCGGAAGCTCTCCGCCATGGTCGGCAGATGCCGCTCCATCTCGTCCCACGTGTTGAAGGGATGCCCCCAGCGGCCGGTGAACAGGTCTCGGCGGCAGGGCAGCGTTGGAAAGGACCCGGCATAGGCTCGATCAAAAATCAGGGAGCGTTCGGCGAAACGATCCATGGCTGGCGTCCGGGCGCGAGCGACACCGGCGCCACCCGGCCAGGTAGCCGCATCCTTGCCGCCGGTATGCGCCCTGCCGTAGGCGCCGACGTGGTCGGTGCGCAGCGAATCGAGCATGATGCAGATGACGTTCATGGTTGTCTCCTATCGGTGTCGGCTCTCGCGAAAACTGACGCTCACCGGGGCATCTGATTCTGCGTGTGCGCCCGCCCCGCCCGGGCGGTCTCTTCGCTGCCGCCGGCGATGACACGTGCGCCGGCATCGATCTTCTCCCCCACGTTCTCCGGCGTCGCCGATGACAGGAAGGCGACACCATTCGCCGTGCAGGCCTTCAGGACACGCTCGTGGGTCGCCACCATCTCCGCCGACCAGGGGTCGGGAACGCGCAGGTGGCCCAGAGACATGCTCAGATCCCCCGGACCCATCTCCGCGAATCCGATTCCGGGCACCGCGAGGATCTCCTCGATGTGGGGCAGCGCCGCGCGCGACTCGATCTTGAGCCCCAGCAACAGCTCGCCTTCGGGATTCAGCGGCCAGGGATCTGCCCGCTGGACGTACTCGTCCCGGTCCACGCCCCAGATCCACGCCGCCGTCGGCTCGGAGCCCACGCCACGCCGACCTTCCCCGAGACCGTCACCGACGCCCGTGCGGTGGATCGGATAACGGCAGCTTTCGACGAAGGCACGCACGGCGGCGGCCGACTCGGCCTGACACAGCAGGATGCCATGCACTCCGCGAGCCAGGATCTGGCGGAATTGCCAGGCATTGGTGCGGACCATCTCTTCGGACACGGCCTCGACGGGGGCTTCGACGATCACCGTCGGCGTCGGGTGCCCGCTGTCTGTCGGCCCCGCGTCGACGAGACCCTTCATGTACTGTTCGAGCCCGGTCATGTCGAAAGCGCCGTGCTCCATGCCGACGTTGAGGTAGTCGGCCCATGTACGGGAGTCCTGCACGCCTTGGTCGTGTGTCAGCACGTGACCGGTGTGGGCTCCCGTGTAGTACACGGGCTGGCCCGCGGCCAGCAGCTGGATCGTCCGGTTGACTCGAGTCATCGGTTCTCCTTGCTGGAGGATAATGCACGCCTCGCCCCATCGGTCAAGTTCAGAGGATGTCGGCGCAGCACTCGTCAGCGCGTGTTGCTCTCAGGCCCGTCGCCGAGGGGACCCACGACGCCCAGCCGTAGGGCCGGGTAGAGTGTGCTGACCATGGTCGTATCCCCCGTGCGTCGGGCATAGTCCCAGAACAAGCGCATCAGCTCCTCGTGCTTGGCCCGGTGGGCGGGCTCACCGGCCAGGTTCCGCATCTCGTGTGGATCATCGGCCAGGTTGTAGAGTTCGTCGAAATCGAAGCCGTTGACGGCCAGCTTCCAGTCACCGTCCCACACCACCCTCTGCGTCACTCGCCAGCGATTTCCGTAGTACTCAGCGTAGCCACGACCCCACTCCGCGTCGTCTTCGGGTGCGCCCAGAAGTGACACGAAGCTCCGCGAATCCGCCACGTCGATCGGCTCCGCTCCTGCGAGCTCCAGCAGGGTCGGCGCCAGATCGTGGAGGCCGGTTCGCGCCTGAGACTGCATACCCCGCTCTACACCCGGGCCGCTTACGATGAGGGGCACGCGGTAGACCTCCTCGAAGGCGGAGATGTCTTTGAAGAACAGGCCGTGGGCGCCAAGCAGGTCGCCGTGGTCGGCGCACATGACAACGATCGTATCCTCCGTCTTTCCGGAGCGATCGAGGAAGTCGAGGACCCGGCCGAACTGCGTATCGATCTCGGTGATAGAGCCGTAGTAGCAGGCCCGCGCCGTGCGCTTCTGCTGTGCGCTCAGCTGTCGCCAGATGCCCTGAGCCCGTCGATACAGGCCGGGCCGGTCAGACATTTCGTCATCGGCATTCGGCGGCGGTGGTAGTTCCGCTGCTTCGTACTCCTCGAAGTACGAACGCTGTGTGATGTAGGGATCGTGGGGCTCCTGGAAGCTGACGAAACAGCACCACGGCTGCTCCTCGAGCACCGCGTCCTGCAGAAACTCGAGCGCCATCGTCGTGGCGATTCCCATGTCTCGCTCCGCTGCCGGACGATCGGTGGCGCCACACAGTAGATGCGCCCCGTATCCGGGCGGTTCGTCGAGATGGATGGCAGGGTCGCACGGTGCAACCCGTGGCTGGCCATCGAGCACGTCCTCCCGGCGCGCGGCGAAGCGGTCGCTGTGCAGGCCGCAGTCCACCTGCCAACCGAATCGCTGCAGGTCGTTGGTCCGTTCCACGTGCCATTTGCCGAAGTAACCGGTGCGATACCCCGCATCTCCGAGACGCTGGGCAAAGTGGGGTTTGTCGGGGCGCAGCACGTGCAGGTCGGGTTCGTTGTGCAGTACCTCGAGAACGCCATGGTTGTGCGGCATCAGACCCGTCATGATACTGGCACGTGTGGGCGAGCAGATGTTGTTGGGAGTGTACGCCCGTGGGAATCGCACGCCCTGCGCAGCAAGGCGATCCAGGCAGGGTGTACGGCAAACGTGTCCGGGATCCAGGACCTGGGCCTGCATCTGGTCGGCCATGAGGATGAGGATGTTGGGCGCCATCGGTGTCAGACTCCGGAGACTCGCGATGCGCGTCGGCGCATGGCTCTGCTGGTGAAACGGATGCGACGCTTGTGTCGTGTGATAAAGGGCGCGTCGATCATCGGGTCAAGAGTCGCTTGACCTGCCGGCGACGGCGCAAACGGTGCCGTTGCGGCTTGCTGTCGCCAGCGCCCTGATCCTCGGCGGCGTTCTGCTGGCCATCCTCAATCCTGCGAGATAGACAGCATGTGCAGCCCGCGGATCAGCCAGACCAGGCCGATTCCGGTCGCTGCATAGCGCGTCATCTTCAGGAACCTGCTGTCGCTCACCCTGTGCAGAACCTGCTTGCCCAGATAACTGCCCAGGGGCGGAATGGCCATCATCATCGGCACCAGCCACCAGCTGAAAGGACGGGCCTGCTGCGTGTCGATCAGTATCGCCGCGAAGTAGACGATCTTCATGGCGTGACTCAGGCTCTGGGTCAGCGCCTTCGTTGCGATGATCTGAAAGCGGTTGAGTCGATCCGTCAGAAAGAACACGTCGAGGGCGGGACCGGAAGCCCCGGCCAGCACCTGGGCGCCGAACACGGTGGCTCCGCAGAGCGACGCCACAGCACCCTTCGTGATATCCATTCGCCCCGCCAGGCCCGGCAGTCGACCGATCAGCGGCAGGCTCCCCAGGGCGATGAACACCACCGCCTTGCTCGGCGCCAGCGCCAGCCAGGACAGGATCAGATAGGCCACCAGGGCACCGGCGAAGTAGCGCGGTAGAAATCGCCACTCCACGTCGGCGCGGTGCAGCCAGGCGCGGCTCCCGTTCGACGCCAGCTGCGTGAAGCCGTGCAGCACCATGGCCCACTCCACCGGCAACAGCAGGAGGATGATCCCCATCAGGATCATGCCCCCTCCCATGCCGAGAATGCCGGAAAGTGTGCTGGTGGCCAACACGGCCACGGCGATCCAGATATTGTCCATTCAGCTGGTTCCCGTCCTCTCTCACTGCCATGATCGGGCAGGACGTCTGGCGACACCAGGGAATAGATGGACTCTATTCAAGTAGAATACCTACTTTATCAGGCATGATCGAATACTTTCAGGCTCTGGACGCTCTCGACCGCCACACCACCACCGCCGCCGCCGGCACCGCCCTGCGCCTCAGCCAGTCGGCGGTGAGCAAGCGGATCGCGGCCCTCGAGGCTCACCTCGGATACGCGGTCACCGAGCGCCGCGGAAGAGGCGTGGAATTCACCCCCGCCGGCAGGAGGCTGCTGGCCAGAGTGCGTCCCCTGCTCGGCGAGCTGCGCGATATCGTCAAAGCCGAGGGGGACGCCGAGGATTCCACGATCCTGACGCTGGGAGTGTCCGAGTCGATCCTGGCCTCCTGGGGCGCCGACTCGTTGCGCCGGGCGATGGACAGCGTACCACAGGTTCATGTGGAGATCCACACACATCGCAGTCCCGTCGTCGTCGACCGCGTGTGCTCGGGGGAATACATGCTGGGATTGTGTGCGGGTGTCGCCGATGCACCAGCAGATCTTGCCGTGCAGACAGTCGCAAGAGAACCGATGGTTCTCATCCCTTCGGGTCTGCTCCCCCTGCGGCAACGCCGGGGTCTGGCGATCGTGACGATCGAGGAGCACGCCGCCACCTGGCCGAGCATAGCCCGAGGGGTGCGCGCCGCGGGCTTCGAAGTGCAGGCGAGAGTCGAATCCTTCTCAGCCATCGCCCGCATGGCTGTCGCCGGCCTGGGCCACGGCCTCGTCCCTGTGGGGATCGCCCATGCTGCCGGGCTGGCCGCTGATCAGTACAGGATCTCCTCCCGCGCTCGCATCAGCCGCCCCGTCAGCATCATCGGGCGCAAGAGTGTCGTTTCGCGGGCGCCGACGTCGGCTTTCGTCGAGCAGCTGGCAGCTTTGACTGACGAGGCGGTCGCCAGCCTTGCAGGTGTTCGGCGCCGGACGTAGCCTGCAAGGACACAAGCTCGTTGGGCCCCGGATGTCTGGCGACATGGATGGGACATGTCGTAGCAGATTTCGATTGCTCCCGGACGAGGACTGGGGTATCATACTCAACAGTGCTCTACAGGGAGCCTCCAGCCTCCGGCAAGGGCCGTGCCCACCTACATCGCACCACCCACATGTAGTGCTCTCTTTCGGCCTGTGATCTGAGGAGGCGACAGGCGCCCACACGAAAGGGGGATGTTGTGCCCACCTCTCTATCGCCGTACCCCAACCTCGAACAGCTCCGCAAGCAGGCCAAGGATCTGCGCAAAGCGCACGGATCCGGCGCACCGGAAGCCGCCGCCCGTCTGCAGGCGTACGTCGCTCGTTTCTCCGAATGTGAGATCGAGCCGATCCTGGAGGCCGAGCTCGCCCTGCGTGACGCCCAGCACGTCATCGCCCGGGAGCATGGCTTTGGTAGCTGGCAGGACCTGCTGGCCGCGGTACGCCAGCAGCCGCCGGAGCCACGTCAGCTTCTCGTCGAGGCCGTGAGTTACACGGAGGACGAGTTGTTACCAGTGGAGCTGCTCCAGGTCGAGATCCTCGCGCGACCCGACGGCAGTTCCACGGCCTGCGTCATCCTGAGGAGCGCCGACGACCGCATCCTCCCCATGACGATCGGCGCGCCGGAAGGTTTGTCTCTCGCGTCATGCCTCAAGCAGGAGATCTTCCCCCGGCCGCTGACGCACGACCTGTTTACCGCCTGCGTCGAAGCCCTGCAGGGCGAGGTCACCGCCGTCGTCATCCATGCGATCGAGGAGACCACGTATCTGGCACACGTCATTCTGCAGGTGGCCGGTCAACGCAAGATTATCGACGCCCGCCCCTCCGACAGCCTCAACCTCGCCGCTCGTCGGCGAGCCCCTATCTACGCCACGCCGTCGTTGATGGAACGGGCGGGGCGTCACATCTCGGAGTTGGCCGCGATCGTCGAGGCGATGACTCGAGGATGAGCATCCTGTCCCCGGCCCGCGGCGGGGTAACCCGCCGGGGGCTTGCCGTGGCTTGTCCTTGCCATTGCATGCCTGTCGGCTCCTTCTTCGAGAGATGGAACAGACACACCTTCACCTGACGGGCCGCTGCCTCTGCGGCGCCGTCACCTACGACTGTGGCGCCGAGCCAGCCTCGGTCACGTACTGCCATTGCGATACCTGCCGTCGTATGACCGGCAGCGCCTTCAACATCGGCGTCGGCGTACCTGCGGCGGAGCTGCACGTCACCGGGCAAGTCCGGGGATACCAGACGGCGGGGCAGCCGGACGAATCAGCCATCCGCGAATTCTGCCCTGACTGCGGCTCGCCCCTGTTCACCCGCTACCCGACGATGGTATTCATCAAGGCGGGCTCCCTCGACGATCCGACGGTGGTCTCGCCGACGCGGCAGATCTGGACCGAGATGGCCGTCCCCTGGTCCCGTATTCCCGATGGCTTGACGAGCCATCCGAGGAACGGCCCGAGCCCGTGGAAATCCGGGACCCCGAGGAACGACGCAGGTTCATGATGTAAGCGTCCTTTCCTATCCATCTGCGCTCTCATACGTTAGTTGACAAAGGGGGGATTTCAGGTCACGTCGTCGCAGGAGAGCTTGTGCAGGTGCGTGCTGAGGGTGGTGGAAACATTCGGGTGACACCGGCCGTCTATGTGGCGCTCCTGGCCGCCGTGGCCACACTGGCACTCTGGCTGCGGTTTCCCTTCCCGGAACCAGGATGGCAGCATGTAGACGAGCGTGCCTTCATCCTGCAGCCGCTGGCCTTCTTCAGCGGCGATCTCAACCCGCACTTCTTCAACTATCCCACCTTACAGCTCTACCTGGCGTCAGCCATCTACTGGCTCTATCACGCGCTGTTCTCATCGGCCTCGATCGAGTCCTTCGTCGCCTATCGCTACTTTGTCGACGCCAGCGATCTGATCTTCATTTCCCGGGTCGTGACGACGCTGATGGCCGTGGGTACCGTCATCGCCGCTGCCAGTCTCGGACGCCGGCTCTACGGCGAGGCCGGTGGTCTCATCGCCGCCCTGACACTGGCCGTCATCCCGCTGCACGTCCGTTTCTCGCACCTGGCGGCCACCGACGTCCCGGCGGCACTGTGGACGACACTGGCCGTGCTCTGGGCGGTGCGCATCGTGGAAGAACAGCGCCCCCGCGACCTCCTCATCGCCGGCGTCTTCGTCGGCCTGGCGGCCAGCACCAAGTACCCCGGCGTTTTCTGCGTGGTTCCCGTCGCCGTCGCCGCCTGGCAGGGACCGAACCGGATGGGACGATGTCTGCGGGCAGGCGCCGCCGCCGCCGCCCTGGCACTGACATCCCCCTTCCTCTGGCTCAGTCCTCTGGAGGCCTGGCAGGACATCTCCGCCATGGGCGTCGAGCATCTGGCCGGCGACAATCATCGGCCGAATGGCGGCCCCCTGCTCCACCTCGTGGAGCACACCCTTCGTTATGGTCTTGGCTTCGGAGTGTTGCTGACGGTCCTGATCGCCGTGGGCTGGCGCCCCCGAAGCATGACCCGGGCCGAGACGATCCTGTGCGCCGGCATCGCCGGCCTGGCGTTGCTGCCCGCTGTCGCCAGTTCCGGATTCATGCGCTACGCGATCCCCCTGGCCCCCGTACTGGCCGTGCTGGCCGCGCGGCCCCTCGTCCGTCTACCCCTGCCCCGCTGGGGGCTCGGCGCCTGGCTGCTCGCCGTCCCCGCGTACGCCTCATGGCAATCGCGCACCATGCTCTCAGGCCCGGACACGCGCCTCGAGGCACTCGGCTGGCTCGAAGCGCGCCACGCTGATGGCTATCGACTGATCCAGGCGTCGGGATCAGGTGGCGCCCCGGGGTTCCTCACGCCGGAGGTCATCCTTGCCCGCGAGACCTACTTCCTTCGCAGTTACTCCGACGAGCAGTTGCGGCAGGCCTACGCGGAGCTCGCCCGGCGCTCCGACTTTCCGCCCCTTGCCGTTCGCGGGCTCAGCGAGGACGCCATCGTCGCGGCACCGGACTCGGCTTCCGGCAGCGGCATCCTGTGTCTCATCGATCATCCCATTCTTGTCGATGAGGAGAATCGGTACGAGGAGCTGTCCCGTTGGCCTCTCGACTGGGTCGACTTTCGTGCCGGTCGTCTGGCCCGGGGTGTCTTCGACCCCGTCGACTGGCTGCTGCTGCCCGTCGACGGTTTCTCCTACATGCGGGCCACGGGTCCGAACGTGCGCCTGGCCACGGTGGGTCTGCCTCTGGCGGCTCCGGTGCCCGATACCCGGTCATACTTCGCCCTGCGTGGCGCCGTCATGGATGCCAAGCGTGCTGTCGGCGAAGATCGATACGCGGAGGCGCAGGCTCTCTACGACCACATCTTCTCCAGCCCCTTCGTGATGGCGGAGCTGCTCACCAAGATCCTGCTCGTCGAGCTCTACACCGGTGCCGGGATGGCCCATTTCCAGCAGGGAGAACCGGGGCTCGCCCTGACCCTCTGGCAGCGCAGCTTGGAGATGCGCCCCAACGACGCCATCGCCCTGACCAACGTGGGCACGGCACTGACCGCGTTGAAGCGCTACGACGAGGCCCTGGCTCACATGGAACGCGCCGCCAGTCTGTCCGCCTGGAACGCTGATCTGCTGTACAATCTTGGCACCCTCTATCTGCGACTGAGCCGCTTCACAGAAGGCGCCAAAGTACTGGAGCGGGCCGTCGCCCTGCGCCCTGAGGCCGACGGTTTCAGCAACCTCGGCTGGGCCTGCCTCCGCCTCGGCCGGCGAGACGACGCCGCACGATCCCTGCGGTCGGCCCTGGCTCTGGATCCCGACCACGAGCAGGCGAGACGGGGCCTCGACGAACTGAACCGACGCTAGTGCATCAATCCTGTTGATGCCCCTATCAGCAGGATTCATTGGCTCTGGTGCAGGTTGACCTGCCATGTTTTCCCGCATGGACCCGTCACTGCATCCGACACTCGCGGAGGGTAAGACCAAAATGGACCTGTCACTGTATCCGACACTCGCGGAGGGCAAGACCAAGGCGGTCTATGCCAATCCGCATGACGAGAGCACCGTCTACCTGCGTTTCAAAGATGACATCACCGCTGGTGACGGCGTCAAGCGAGACTCCTTTGCTGGCAAGGGGGTGCTTGACTGGGCCGTGAATCGCGACTGCTTCAGTTATCTGAACCGGCACGGCGTTCGCACTCACTACCTCACCAGCCCGGCAGACGGAATCTCCCTGGTGCGGCGGCTCGATCGCAAGATCGACCTGGAAGTCGTCAGTCGCCGCGTCGCCACCGGTTCCATCCTGCACTGGGATGATGTCGCCGAGGGCGATCGATTCGAGCCCGTCATCACCCGGTTTCACTACAAGGACGACGCCCTTCACGACCCGATGCTCGATGAGCGATACGTGGACTTCATGATTGGCGACAAGAAAGCCTGGGAGTACGCCGCCATGCGCGACATGAATGCCACCGTGCTGCTGCTCCTGGAGCAGGCCTTCGCCCACTTCGGCGTAGAGCTCGTCGATGTGAAGCTGGAGTATGGCATCGTCGACGGGGAGCTGTGTGTGATCGACGAGATGTCCGGCGGCTCGTTCCGACTGTGGCCCTATCGCCGGCCTCACCCGGACCTGAGTGGCGACAACGTCCTGGCGCAACTGGCTCCGGAACAGCGGCTCGACAAGGACACCTTCCGGCTGGGAGGCGAGGAGCAGACCGTGCTGGACCGGTTCGGCGCCATTGCCGCGATCACGGCAGGATTCGCGGACCTGAGCTGATGTCACGCTGATCGGGGGCCGGCACAACACGGGTGAATCCTTGAGACCGCCCGTCCCTGCATCTATGTTCGACTGATCATGCGAACAGCCGATTTCCTCACCGTCGTCAAGGACGCCTGGGCGGACTTCGACCCGGATCGGTCGATCCACTCCGTCGTCGACGTTTCCGTGAACGTGTCGACGAATCATGTCTATCGGATCGACCTTACGTCGGGCGACCACCTGTTTGCCAAGATCTCTTTCTTCGGCACCTACCGCCATTTTCGCGAGGATCATTCCATCATCCACGAGCTCGGCAGTGCCCTGCCGGCTCCGTACGAAAACTTCCTCGCCCGTTCCTACCAGCGCGACGGCGTCGTACACACCTATCGACACGGGGGTCTCGGCGAGGACGTGTGGGTTGTGTTCTACCGACCGGTGGTGATCGGGGAACGACTGCCGCGCCAGCTCGGGGTAGAGCAGATAGCCGATCTCGGTCGCGAGTTGGCGCGATTCCATCGGGCCTGCCACGACGTCACTCCCAACCTGCCGGTATTCTCCAAGACCATGCGGCATGACATCGGCGACCTGCTGGCCGTGGCCGGCTCGGATCAGGGGTCGTACGAATATGGCCAGCACACCGATCTGATCCGGCAGCATTGTGAACTCTACCTGGCCAGACTGGATGACGGCAATGAACACCTGCCGGCCATTCCGGTGTTCGTCGACTGGAACATCGGCAACTTCTCGCTGTCACCCGCGGGGCGTTTCTTCAGCCGATGGGACTACGACTGGTTCCGGATCTCCTCCCGTGTTCTCGATTTCTACTTCTTCAGCCGCGTCGTGTCGACAGGTGGAGATCAAACCGTCTTCAGTTACGTCATCGACACCTTCCTCGACGATCGCTTCCTCCTCTTTCTGCGGGCCTATCACGAGGTCTTCCCATTGACCGAGGCCGAGGTACGCTTCCTGCCCGAAGCGTATCGTTTCTTCATCCTCAACTACGTGATCAAGTACGGTCAGTATTTCTTCCACGACATCTATGCCTCGCGTCTGCAGAAAGAGGCATATCGGACGTATCTGCCGCAACTCACCCGACTCGATGTCGACCGCCTGCTGGCAACCCTCTCCCTGTAAAGAGACCTGTATGAGCGCCGATTCCCGCCGTTCCGAGCTCCACGTACAGTCCTTCCGTGACATCGTCACCGGCTACAAGGCGGTCTTCTTCGACGCCTACGGTGTGCTCAAGAATCACCGGGGGATCATTCCCGGCATCGAAGCCACCTTCGCTTTTCTGGATGACCGCGACATCGATTTCTACGTCCTCACCAACGACGCCTCACGTTCTCCCCTGCTGCTGGCCTCGGTCTATACCGACGCCGGCCTGGCGATGATCGGGGAAGAGAAGATCATCTCCTCTGGCATGCTCGCCCGTGAGTATCTGCACAACAAGATCAAGAGCGGACGTATCGCCTTCGTCGGCACTCCGGTGTCGGCGCACTACATCGACGCGGCGGGCTTCAGCACCGTGGCCATCGAAGAACTCGACCCCGACGAGGCGGATGACATACGAGCCGTCGTGTTTCTCGATGACGAGGGTTTCGACTGGGAGCCGGGCCTCAATCAGGCGATCAACATTCTGCGCGCCCGCAACATTCCCGTCATCGTCGCCAATAGCGACATCACCTACCCTGTGTCGCGCAATGACGTCGCCGTCGCTGTAGGCGCCATGGCCGACATGGTCGAACGCGTCGTCGGCAAGCGCTTCATCCGCTTCGGTAAGCCGGACGCGCAGATGTTCAACTTCGCCCTCGACCACATCCGCGGCGATGGCGATCCCCTGGCCAAGACGGACATCCTTATGGTGGGCGACACTCTCGAAACCGACATTATGGGTGGCAACCACTTCGGCATCGATACCGCCCTCGTCCTGTCCGGCAACACACCTCGACGGGATGCTCAGCTGATGATGGACGCCACCGGAATTCTCCCCGACTACGTCTGCGAGTCAATTCTCGAATAGGAGTCACATCGTTGATTCGAATCGCGCCTGCATCCTTGCGCGCCTGGTCGACGCAGGTCCTCGCCGCCCTGGGACTACCCGCAGACGATGCTGCTCTCATCGCCGGTTGCCTCGTCGATGTGGATCGGCGCGGTATTCGCAGCCACGGCACCCGCCAGTTGCGGCGCTACGTCTCCGAGTTTCGCGATGGTCTCATCAACACGAATCCCGCCATCAGTATCCTGCGGGAGACGGACAACAGTCTCCGCCTCGACGGGGATGGCGGCGCCGGATACCTGGTGGCAACCCGTGCCACCGACGACGTCTGCGCCAGGGCGAAGAACGTCGGTCTGGCCCTCGCCACCACCTGCAATCACGGTCACGTGGGCAGCGCCGGCATCTATGCCCGCCGTGTTCTCGACCACGGGTTCATCGCCTGGTGTGTGGCCGGCGGCTCCGGCTGGAATCGACCGGACGATCCGGAGGCCACCGTCTGGGACGCCATGAAAGCGCCTCCCATGTGCTTCGCAGTGCCCGCCGATGACGGCGGACCGCCCCTCGTTCTCGACATGAACGCCAATCAGTTCGGTGATGCCGCCCGGGCAGAGGCAGCCATCGCCGACGGCTTCGGCAAGTCCGCCTTCGGCAGTCTGGGTTTGCGTTTCGTCTCGACTCTTCTGGGAGGGATGCTGGCAGGCAGCACAGAGCCGCCGCAGCGGAGCTGGGCCGCTGCCACGCGCGGTTTTTTCCTCGTCGTCATCGATCCTGCCCTGGTTGGCGATGCCGACTCCTTCCGCGCCAGCGTCCGCCGTGTCATCGACGAGAGCCTGACCCTGCGGCCACTAGCCGGCACCGACACGACGGCCCTGCCGGGTACGCTCGAGTGGCGCCGTGAAGCCCAGTGGTCCGAGACGGGAATCCCCATCGGCGATGACCACCGTGATCGCCTGGAGACAATCGCCATGGAGCTCGGCCTGGATCTTCCGGAGTGGCTCACCGAGCACTAGAGATCTACGCGGCGGCCCGTTGCCGACGACTCGCGCACCGCCTCGATGACCCGCAGTGTGCCGACGGCATTGGTCGCCGTGACCAGCGGCTCCACGCCGTCGAGCACGCAATCGTGGAAATGTTCGATGGCTGGCGTGAATGTCCGAACACCCGCCTCGACCGTTACGGCCTCCTCCCGATCACCGCGAACGATGACGAATCCATCCTGCTCCTTGGGATGACAGGGCTGGGGGACGGCGATGTATCCTGTCTCTCCATGGATGACAGCTCGTTGACCACCGGGGGCATCGAATCCCGACTGCAGTGCCGCGTGGCGGTCGCCGGAGAAGGTGAGCACCATCGACGAGCGTGTATCGACGCCGTACTCGGGATCCAGGCGACAGGCGGCCTGCACGGAGAGGGGCTCCTCGCCAAAGACGAACCGCGCGTAGGCGATCGGATAGCAGCCCACATCCATCAGGTTGCCCCCGGCCAGTTCTCGATTCATGCGGATGTTGTCGGTTGGCCGCGCCAGCGGGAAGGTGAAGCTAGCTGTCATCTGCACCAGGTCGCCGATGGCTCCCTCGGCGAGCACCTGGCGCAGCCGCAGCGATTTCGGGTGGTAGAGAAAGACGAAGGCTTCGAATAACGTCACGCCGGCGTCGCGGCAGGCGTCGACCATCGCCTGTGCCTCGGCGGCGCTGGCCCCCAGGGGTTTTTCACAGAACACGTGCTTGCCCCCGGTCGCCGCCTTTCCGGTCCATTCCGCGTGCAGGCTGTTGGGCAGCGGAATGTAGACAGCGTCGATCTGATCGCTCTTCAGCATGTCCTCGTAGCTGCCGAAGGTCTGCCGAATATCGTGCCGATCGGCGAACTGCCGTGCTCTGGCTGCGTCGCGACTGGCCACGGCGACCAGCTCTCCCCGCCTTGTCTGCTGCAGCGACGGGATGAAGGCGGTCTCGGCGATCTTCGCCGTGCTGAGGATCCCCCAGCGCAGTCCGTCACTCATCGGTCATCCTCCTCGTGGTCTGTGTTCACGCGCCACAATCTACGCACTGGCGTCTCCCGATGACGGCACCTTTGTTACTCCCATGAACCTGCGACTCATCACGGTTGCCGTGCTCCTGCTGACCTGCAGCGGTGGACCGCCACCGCTGACTGGATTCCCGAAACCGAGAGAAGGGTGACAAGGTGAAACTGCTACGCTACGGTGACCGCGGCCGGGAACGGCCGGGACGGCTCGACGACGAAGGTGTGCTGCGGGATCTGTCCGACCACGTAAATGACATCGACGGCGGGACTCTCGGGGACGACACGCTCAGCCGACTTCAGGCTATCGATCCGACGTCCCTGCCGGTGGTGTCCGGCTCGCCGCGCCTCGGTCCGCCCGTCGGCGCCGTCGGCAAGTTTGTCTGCATCGGCCTCAACTACTCCGACCATGCGAAGGAGACAGGGAACCCCATCCCGGTGGAGCCCATCGTCTTCATGAAGGCCACCAGCGCCATCAACGGTCCCTACGATGATATCATCATCCCCCGCCGCAGTACGAAGACGGACTGGGAGGTCGAGCTCGGTGTCGTGATCGGGCGGGAAGCGCGTTACGTGTCACAAGCCGATGCCCTGAGTCATGTTGCCGGCTTCTGCACCGTGCACGATGTCTCGGAGCGCTACTTCCAGCTGGAAACCGGGGGCAACTGGACCAAGGGCAAGAGCTGCGACACCTTCGGACCCTTCGGGCCGTGGCTGGTCACCCGCGACGAGGTGCCCGATCCGCAGGACCTGTCCCTGTGGCTCGACGTCGACGGTCATCGCTACCAGAACGGCACGACGGCGACGATGATCTTCGGCGTCGACTTCGTCATCCACTATCTCAGTCAGATCATGAGCCTGCAGCCCGGCGACCTCATCGCCACCGGCACTCCCCCCGGTGTCGGCATGGGGCTCGATCCGCAGACCTACCTCAAAGCGGGTCAGCGCGTGCAACTCGGCGTCGAGGGCCTGGGCGACCAGGACGCGGTCACCGTCGACGCCACGTGATGGCGCGCCACGGCATGTGGCGGTCGGCACCGTGATACGGGTTCTGCTCGGAGTTGCAGTTGCCCTCGTTCTTGTAGTTCAGGTGGCCGTTGCCGCCTTCTTCACCGGCTGGACGGCGATGGAAGCGCCGGCTTCGGGTGTTCGCTTGCAGCGTGTACAGGCGGCAGAGCGCTGGCAGGATGGCCGCTTCGTCGACCTGTTGCCCCGACAGGATCCCAGATTCCTCCCGGCCATGAACGCCTGGTTCTCCGACAGCAGCCCGCACAGCGTGCCACGGCGGCCTCCTGCCTACGTTTCCCGCGCCGCCGCCGACTTCGACGAGCCTCCTGCTACCGGCCTGCGTATCACCTGGCTCGGACACTCCACTTTGCTCGTCGAAATCGACGGTCTCCGCATCTTGCTCGACCCCGTCTGGGGTGAACGTGCCTCGCCTTTCAGCTGGCTCGGCCCGCAGCGCTTCCTGCCCCCGCCACTGCCCTTCCTGGTTCCCCTGGGTGTGGGTTCTCACCTGGAACACTGGGGCGTTGCGGACGAACGAATCACTGAACTCGAGTGGTGGCAGGAGCACACTGTCGGGGATCTGCGATTCGTGGCGACGCCGGCTCGCCACTTCTCCGGCCGATCCATGTTCATGCGGGATCGCGACTGTACGTTGTGGTCGGGCTGGGCCCTGCTGGGGCCCCGCCATCGCGTCTACTACACGGGTGACACCGCCATGTTCCCCGGATTCACTGATATCGGTAAACGGCTGGGACCATTCGACGCTGCCATGGTCGAATCAGGCGCCTACAACGCGCTCTGGGCTGACGTCCACCTGGGGCCGGAGCAGGCCGTCGACGCTCACGTCATGGCCCGGGGCGGCGTTATGATTCCCGTCCACTGGGGACTCTTCGACCTGGCCACGCACGGCTGGACAGAACCCGTCGAGCGGGTCTTGGCCGCCGCTCGAAATCGTGGTGTTACCGTGGTCACGCCACGACCGGGCGAGAGCATCGAGCCCGGTGCCCTGAAGCCATCCACCCGGTGGTGGCCGGCACTCGCCTGGGAGACAGCTGAACAGGCGCCGGTCGTTTCTTCGCACCTGGACAGGTAGAGATTGACGACGCCCTCGCCGTCTACTTCGGCGTGACGGCCATCGGTCCGGCATTGGCGGGTCTGAAGTCCGGCATGGGGAAGTCAGCAGAGACAAGATTCATCGAGATTCTCATGGCAACGGGCGGTACAGGCCGATGGTGAAGTCCGCCGTGTCCTGCAACTCCGTCAGGTCCCGGACGCGGGTGTAGGTCTCCGGGTTCATGTGCCATTTGTAAGGAGTCATCTCCACCAGGCCTGCCACGTCCTCCGCCTGCTTCAGTCGCAGGGGAAAGGTGACTCGTTCCCTTCCCAGCACACCGAAGCCCCCGGGAGTCTCCACCTCGGTGTGCGCCTGTGCCCGCTCGTAGATCATGCCGCGAAATACCTCCAGGTGGTGCGGGCCGGGTTTGACTTCGATAAACACTCCATCGGGGTGCAGCACGCGCCGTATCTGCTGATCGGCGGACGGGGCGAAGACCTGCAGCACGGCAGCCACCGAGGCAGCCATCACGGGCAGTCGGTAGGTGTTGCCTACGGCGTGCTCGAGGCGTGGCGCCGCTTTCGCCGCCAGCCGGATCGCTTCCTTGGCCACATCGATTCCGTACAGACGCCCACCCGCCAGCGCCGGGGAAGCGGCCAGTCGTCGCAGGTAGTAGCCTTCACCACATCCCACGTCGAGCACACTGTCGGGGTTCCGCGTCGCCAGCAACTCGGTCAGCGCCGCCGCCAGCGGCGCGTAGTGGCCGGCCTCGAGAAAGACGCGACGGTGCCGCAGACTGTCCTTCGGGTCGCCCGCCGCCGCCGATCTGCGGTGCTGCGCCAGCACCAGGTTCACATACCCCTCCCGAGCGATGTCGAAAGTATGGCCGGCGGCACAGGCAAAGCTCTTCTCGCCTCGCTCGAGTCGTGCGTCGCAGACCGGGCACATCCAGATCGATTTCTGCATATCAGCGGGATTGCCTGGGGACACCATCTGTGGTTAGAGTTGAGAGACAGCGGCTCTTGGGGGAGCCGACGGTCCGCGTGAAGGGTTCTACCCGCCCCTGCTGTACCTCTCGCATGGTACCCTCTGCGTCGTGCTGCGGACAGCGACGCACTCTCTCACCGAGGAGGGTAGTATGCCACGTCCCTTTCCAACCCAGCCCAATCTCGAGCACTTCCGTAAGCAGGCCAAGCAGCTGCTGCGCGATGTTCGTGGCGGTGAGGCCGAAGCCACCGTGCGTGTGCGCCACGCCCACCCGCGCTGGTCGGCCGGCACCGATGTGCAGCGTGGCTTCTCGCTGCATGACGCGCAACTGGTCGTGGCCCGGGAGTTCGGCTTCTCCAGCTGGCGCCGGCTCGTCGACGCCATCGAGAGAAGCCTCGAGTCGAACGGACCGTCCCACCATGTGGTGATCACCGGTGGCGCCGGCTTCATCGGTTCGCACCTGGCGGAACGGCTGCTTTCGCAGGGCCATCGTGTCACCGCCTTCCACAATCTGAGCACTGGCTCGCGGGCCAACGTGGACCATCTCATCCACGACTCACAGTTCGGCCTGGTCGAGGGCGACATCTGTGACGCCGACGCCGTCGACCCACTCGTGGCCGAGGCGGATGTCCTGTTTCACCTGGCAGCCGACTTCGGGTGTGCCAGGGGTTCGGATCCGGTGGCCAGCCTGCACACCAATATCCACGGTGCCGAAGTTGTGCTCGAATCGGCCAGCCGTCACGGCGTGCGCTTTCTCTTCTCCTCGACGTCCGCGGTCTACGGCAATCTCGAGCCGGGAGCGGTTCTGCGCGAGGACGATGACCGCCTCCTGGGCAACTCAAGGGTGTACGGCTGGAACTACGCCCTCGGCAAGATCGTCTGCGAGCAGCTCATCTTCGGTCACGCCCGGCGACATCACCTGCGTGCCACGGCGGTACGCCTGTTCAACATTGTCGGCTCCCGACAGACCAGCCCCACCGTCGTACCCGTCTTTCTTGATCAGGCTCAGCGCCACGAGGCGATCACCCTGCACGGGGATGGCACGCAGAGCCGATGCTTCACCGACGTGCGCGATGCGGTCGAGGGGCTCGTGCGTCTTGCCGATTGCGCCGACGCTGTCGGCGAGGCCGTCAACATCGGCTCACGCAACAAATTCACCGTGCGCCGACTGGCGCAACATGTAAAGTCAGTGACGGGCAGCGAATCTCCCATCGAAACCGTCCCCGTCGAGTACGAGATCGTGCCCAGTCGCGTGCCCTGCCTGTCGAAAGCACGACAGCTGATCGGCTACTCGGCAGTACATCCCGTGGAAGACAGCATCCGTGAGATCGTCGCCCTGGACGAGGGTGGCGTTGCACCGGCAGTTGACTGACCGGCAGTCATAGGTTGGTCAAGCGGCCCTGTTGGCTAGGCGCCGGCAGGGCCGCTGGCAGAGCTTCCGCTTCTGTCAGCATCCCCTACATTCTCTATTCATGATTTCCATCACGAATCTCGAGAAGACCTACGGCGATCGTACGCTGTTCGCCGACGTCTCGGCGCAGCTCAACGCCGGTCAGCGCTATGGTCTGGTCGGCGCCAACGGCTCGGGCAAGACGACGCTGCTCAACATCCTCACCGGCGACCTCGAAGCCAGTGCCGGCAAGGTCGCCCTGCCGCGGCGTCTGCGCCTCGGTGTGTTGCGCCAGGACCAGTTTCTCTACGAAGACCGGAAGATCCTGCACGTTGCCCTTATGGGGCACCAGGAGCTCTGGCAGGTGATGGTGGCCAAGGAGGAGCTCCTCGCCGACGCCGAAAACCACTTCGACGCCGACCGCTTCTCCGAGCTGGAGGACAAGCTGCAGAGCCTCGACGGCTACAGTGCCGAGGCGCGGGCCGCCATGATCCTCGAGGGCCTCGGTCTGCCTGCCGACATCCATCATGACCCGCTGTCGACGCTCTCGGGGGGGTTCAAGCTGCGTGTCCTGCTGGCGCAAGTGCTGGCCGGAGATCCCGACGTTCTGCTCCTCGACGAGCCGACGAACCATCTCGACATCCTGTCGATCCGCTGGCTGGAAACGTTCCTGCGCGACTTCGCCGGCCCCGTGGTCGTCATCTCCCACGATCACCGCTTCCTCGACAACGTCTGCACCGACATCCTCGATGTCGACTACCAGACGGTGACCGAGTATGCGGGCAACTACTCTGACTTCCTGGCAGCCAAGCATCGGGAACGCGCCCGGCGTGAGAAAGAGATCTCCAAACGCGAGATGGAGATCGCCCATCATCAGAAGTTCGTCGACCGTTTCCGGGCCAAGGCGACCAAGGCGCGTCAGGCACAGAGCAAGGCGCGGATGATCGAGAAGAAGGCGGACGAGCTGGTGGCGCTGCCGAACTCCTCACGGCGCTACCCGACCTTCAAGTTTCAGCAGAAGCGCGACAGCGGCCGCGACGTGCTCCGGATCAAGGGGATCGAGAAGGCCTTCGACGACAACGAGGTGCTGCACGGCGTCGACCTGCTCGTGCAGCGGGGCGATCGACTGGCGATCATGGGACCCAACGGCATCGGCAAGTCGACGCTGCTGAAGATCATCATGGGTGATCTCGCCGCCGACGCCGGCCAGGTCGAATGGGGATACGAGACTCACCCCGGATACTTCGCCCAGGATCACCGGGAACAGTTCGAGCGGCCGCACCGGACCGCCGAGACCTGGATCTGGGACACCTGCCCGGAGCAGAGCATCGGCTTTGTCCGGGGTCACCTGGCGATGATGCTGTTCTCCGGTGACGACGTCGAAAAGCGTCTCGAGTCTCTGTCGGGCGGCGAGGCGGCTCGCCTCGTGTTCAGCAAGCTCGCCATCGCCCGGCCCAACGTCCTCGTCCTCGACGAACCGACGAACCATCTCGATCTCGAGTCGATCGAAGCCCTCGTCGAAGGGCTGAAGAGCTTCGACGGAACCCTCATCATCGTCTCCCACGACCGCTGGTTCGTCGGTCAGCTGGCGACGCGGATCGTCGAAATCAAGCCCGGTGAGGTCCGCGACTATCAGGGCACGTACGAGGCCTATGTGCACTTCTGCGGCGATGACCACCTCGACGCCGACCGCGTTGTGCTCAAGGCGAAGACGGAGAAGAAACAGAAGAAAGCGGAGGCAGACGGTCCGAAGAAGAACGGCGGGGCTGCGAAGAAGCAACGAGGGGCGAAGAAGGGAAACGGAGAGAAAGGCTCGAAGGCACGGAAGCGGCATTCGGCGCAGCAGCAGGAGAAGCTGCTGTCCCGCATCGAGACCGCCGAGACGCGCATGCAGGAGATCGACGCGGCCTTCTGTGCTCCCGGTTTCTACACCGACACGCCCGACGGCGAAGTGAAACAACTGCAGATCGAGCGCTCCGAACTGGAACGCGAGGTCGAGGACCTTACCGGGGAGTGGGAACGGGCCGAAGCGTGACTCGCAACTTCGACGACAGCGGTTATTTCATCACTCGTGGTCTGCTGACCTCGGCACAGACCGAAGCCATCCGTGGTGCGTTGATGCGCAAGGCTGGTGATGTTGCTGCCAGCCGCGACTACGGCCGTGACAAGATCCTCGAAGCCGCAGCGATGGCGGCACCCGACGCGGTGCCACTCCACGAGCGCTTCCGCAAGCTGAACCAACTCGACCTGCTGCCCGAGCTTTGGGACCACTGGTACGCGGGCGAGCCCGTGCTCGATATCGTGCGTGACTTGATCGGCGAAGACATCCTCAGAAAGTATGCCTCCGCCTTCCTCAAGCCGGCCCGCGTCGGCGGCGCCACGCCGTGGCATCAGGACATCGCCCTCTGGCGTGATCGCAATGACGACGCCGTCAACGGCTGGCTCGCCATCGATGCTGCGACCCGACTCAACGGTTGCCTGCAGTTCCTCCCCGGTTCTCACGTTGAACCTGTTGTCGAGCACGTCGAGTACGAGGACTCACTCCACGCCGAACTGCCTCGGGACTTGTGCGTCGATCTGACCGTCGATCATGTGGAGCTGCAGCCGGGGGATGCCGTATTCTGGCACAGTCGCCTGTGGCACTACTCACCGCCGAATGAGTCGGACAGAGGTCGTATCGGAGTGGGGGCGGTGTGGGTGAATCCGGCGCAGATCAGCCAGCTGACCCACGTCAGGAGCCTGCGCTGGGCCATGCGTGGTGGCCACATCCTGCCACACCCGGCGCCCGAACTCATCATCAGCGCGGCGTAGCCGCTGCCTCCTCAGGACCGCGAGAACACGTACTCCCGATCGATCTCCGGCTCCAGGTTGGCCCGCAGTCGCCACCGAGCTTCGTGCAGACGCCACTTGGCGGCGTAGTGGCTGATACCCAGCGCCTTGCCGATCTGCTGACATGTATAGCCCTCGAAGTGGAACAGGTTGACCACGCTGTGGTAGGCCGGTGGCAGTGACTCCACCGCTGCCAGCACGTGCAACACGACGTCATCGGCCACGCGGTCGCCCGGCTGGCGGTAGGTAGGCAGCACGTCGCCGGGCTCCATGTCCTTGATCCGTTCCCGCACCTGCTGACGACGCAGCCGCTGGGTTGTCGTATTGGCCGCGATGCGGGCAAGCCAGGCCCCCAGGGCAACGGGATCGCGCAGGCTCGTCAGCCGCTGGAAGGCGTTGCAGAACACCTCCTGTACGATGTCCTCCACCTCCTCGTCCCGCCGGATCTTCTGGCGCACGACCTTGTAGACCCGCCCGCGGTAGTTGTCGATGATCTGCGCATAGGCCTCGGCATCACCCTCGAGCGTACGCGCCACCAGGTCTGCGTTCCGATCCACTGCCCTTGCCTCCATGCGCCTTCCGTTCGATGTCTTCATACAGGGTCAACTCCGGGTTCGCTCAGCCAGCTGGTCAGACCTTGACTCGTCAGCGCCGCCCGGACGAAGCCGCCGGCCTCGTGGAAGCGGATCTCCATGCCGCCCGCTTCGATCCCCTGCAACACCTGGATCGCCGGCAGGTCGACACCGCGCAGCTGATCGACGACGAGGCCAACATGGTTGATCCCCTCACGCCCATAGAGGTCGCAGGCCTCTCGCAGGACTCGGGCCGTGGACCAGGTCAGGTAGCCCTCGACCCGAACCAGGGCTGAATGGCCGTTGCGTCTGACTTCCTTGAGGGTCAACATGATCAAAGGCATTGCATTGTTCGTGCCAGAACGAGACAAGGCCCCCCAGAAGTGCTGGAGAGCCTTGTCTGACAACGAGTTGTGGGCAGTGGACCCGAGCCTGAGCGGCGTCGGGACTGGAACCTGGTGCCGTTCAGAAACACGGCACGGCCGTGATGCAGCCGTGAACGAACCGCCTAACTCATGTGTTTACAATCTATTATGCGGTCTGTCGTGTGTGTATACGACGAACCGTTCCTGTGTACGGAATCATCGCCTCTGGGGCTTCTTCAAGCCGTGGTGGCGCATGCGGGAACGCAGCTTCTCAGCATGGATATCCAGCAACCGAGCCGCCCCGGCGTCCCCGTAGACAACCCAGTTGCACTCCTCCAGAGCACGCAGGATGTGGCTTTTCTCGAGAGCTTCGAGGGACACGATGCCGTCCCCCGTTCCCGCCGTCGTGGGGCGCGGGCCGGCGTCGAGTATGTCCCCTGACTTGATCCGGCCATCGCGGCAGACGAGGACAGCACGCTGTATCACGTGTTCCAGCTCACGAACATTCCCGGGCCAGTCGTAGGTCTGCAGCGCCGCCAGTGCCTCTGCCTCCAGCTCTGGCTGCCTCTTGTTCAAGTGCTGTGCCGAGCGCTCGAGGAAATACCGGGCCAGCAAAGGGATGTCCTCGCCACGTGTCCGCAGCGGCGGCAGCTCGACGACGAACTCGCTCAGTCGGAAGTAGAGGTCCTGCCGGAACGTGCCGTCGTCGACGGCTTGTTTCAGATCCCGGTTCGTCGCCGCCACGATCCGGACATCGACGTCGATCGCCTGCTCCCCGCCGAGTGCAGTGTGTGTGCCGCCAGGCGCTTGCCCGTACCCCGCTCCCCTACGAGCAGCACGGCAACACCGGTAGCGGCGGCGCGTACCAGCTGCGTGCGCACCTGCTGCAGCGCGTCGCCGACGAGGGGCCCGACGGCTTCGGCGCCAGACGACGCTGGCACGGAGGACTCGACGGCCTCTGCCAGTCGCGGCCAGCTGTCATAGGCGTATTCGCGGGCCAGCGTCAATTGCGCGTCCTGCAACGTCAGGCCGGCCAGATCATCGTCACCGGATGACCCGTGACGCGGGTGGTGGATACGAATTCGCTTCAGCGCATCGGCGTCGAGAGACGCAGCGGCTTTGCGAAGATCCTTTGCCTGGCTCTTCAGCTGGTGCAGGTTGGACTGGGGGGGAAGTTACCGTGTGGACATGGCACCCTCTTTCCGTGGAAGTGCCTGTTGTCCGCACGCTCAGGCAGGAAAAGAAGGGTATGTGATTGCCGCATCCTGCGGCCATACTGCGGGAGGAGGTGGACTCGGTCCTTACCGCGGACTGGCGGCTCCCTCCAGAGCACTGCCCGAAAGGTAACCAGCTGTCGTCTTGGGGCAAGCGTCACATACCGTGTGGGTTGACAGCAGCCCCCGTCAGTGAGATGGTCCTATACCATGAAGCGAACCCTGGTGATCACCTGCCTCGCCACAGCATCTATCTCGACGCCGCCGATCGCGGCGCGGACGAACAACGCGAGCCATGCAGCGCCCACAACCGTCATCACCGCCACCCGCGACCGCGACCTGGCCGACGAGATTCCTGCGGCAGCCACCACGGCCAGCCTCCGTGATATACATCGGGGTGAGAAAGGCGTATCCCTCGACGAAGCCCTGCGCCACGTGCCGGGTATCATCGCCAGCAATCGGCACAACCTTTCGCAGGGCGAGCGGCTCACCGTCCGCGGCCTCGGTGCGCGTGCCTCCTTCGGCGTGCGCGGCCTGAAGGTGCTGCTTGATGGGATCCCGCTCACCACTCCCGATGGCCAGACCCAGCTGGGCAACGTCGATCTCGCCTCCGCCGGACGGATCGAGGTATTGCGCGGCCCCAGCTCCAGCCTTTACGGAAATGCCGGCGGCGGTGTCGTCGCCATCCATTCGATACCAGGCGCGACCGGCGAATGGCGCATCCGACCCAGCCTCATCGTCGGCAGCCACGGGCTGCGCCGCACGCAGCTGGGAGTCAGCGGTGGCAACACTCGCCACCGTCTGTCGGTGAACATCCGTCGCCTGCAGCTGGACGGGTACCGGGATCACTCCGAGTCCCTCGTTCGTGGCGCCGGCATCATCGGCCACCACCGCCTGTCCGACCGCTGGCAGCTGACGTCGGTACTCAACATCTATGACGCACCGTATCTGCTGAATCCGAGTTCGATGAACCGCGAGGACGCCGAAACTCGCCCACGCTACGCCCGCGGATTCGTCGTCAGCCAGGGTGCTTCGAAAGTCGCCCGTCAGGTTCAGGGCGGGTTCACCCTGCGCCACGAGGCGGGGCCAACCCGATCTGAGGTCACCCTGTTCGGCGTCGACCGCTCCCTCGACAGTCCAATCCCGGGGGGCGTGATCGACCTCAGTCGCTCTTCCGGCGGCGTGCGCGCCAGCCACAGTCGCGACCAACCCCTCGGTGATACGCCGGTCCGCTGGCAGGTTGGGCTCGACGTGGAGGCGCAACGGGACGAGCGCGCCGAGTTTGACAACGAAGGCCTGACCGACACCGACATCGATCCCGAAGATGTACCCGACGCTGTCGTTCTCGGCACCCTCGAGCTGGATCAGGAAGAGCGTGTGCGCAGCGTCGCCCCTTTTGCCGCCATCGACATCCGGCCGATCCCCGAGTTGTTGCTGACCCTCGGCGGCCGACTCGACCGTTACTCCCTCGAAGCCACCGACGCCCTGCTGGCCGATGGCGATCAGTCGGGTGATCGTACTTTGTCGCAGCTGAGCCCCTCTCTGGCGGCCAGCTATCGTCTCGGCGATCTGACCTGGGCCTATGTCAGTATGGGCACCGCATTTCAGACACCGACGACGACGGAGTTGAGCAACCGCGCCGATGGCTCCGGCGGCTTCAACCCGGACCTCGATCCCGAGTCGATCCTCAGCGTGGAGCTGGGTGCCCGCGGCCACTGGCTGCCGGCGCGCCTGGCCTGGGACGTGGCTTTCTACCGCATGACGGTGGACGACATGCTGCTCCCCTTCCAGGTGGACGATCCGGAGAGTGAAGCCGTCTACTTTCGCAACGCCGGTCGTACCGCGAGCGTCGGCGCGGAAGCGGCTCTGCGCGCCCAGCCCTCCGAGAAACTCGACCTGCAGCTGTCGGCGACATGGATGGATTTCACCTTCAGCGACTATGTGGTTATCACCGACGAGGGACCCGTGCAGCTGTCGGGCAACCAGCTGCCGGGTGTGCCACCGATGCGGGTCGCCCTGTCGGCGCAGTTCGATCTGCCCCGCGATACCTGGGGTGAAGTGGAAACAGAGTGGACGGACGGCTACTGGGCCAATGACTTCAATGGCCCGGCGCCCGGTGTTGGCGCGCCACCTGGTGATTTCTTCAATGACGGCTACACCACCGTGGCTCTGCGTGCCGGGGGATCTGTCGACCTGGGATTGGGCAGTATCCACGCTTTTGCCGGCGTCGACAACCTGTTCGATACACGCTACAACGGTTCCATCACTCCCAACGCCTTCGGCAACCGCTTCTTCGAACCCGCCGCCGGGCGCACCTGGCACGCCGGCATCACTCTGGAAACAGGACAGTAAGTCATGCGCGTCATCGATGCTCACGTCCACACCCTCGACGATTACCAGCCCATGACTCCCTTCCAGGACATGGGCCGCGTCGATCGTCTGCTGCACTGGATGGATGATGCCGACGTCGAGAAGGCTGTCATGCTGCCCGTGGTCGCCGATTCCTCACCGGACAACAACGGGGAATGCGCCCGCTGGGCCCGGGACCATCCCGACCGCCTCGCGGCGATGACCGATGTGCCGCTGCATGAGTCCAACGCCGGTGAACGTGTCCGCGCCGCACGGGACCAGTACGGTGCCGTCGCCATCAGCTGCTATCCGTCGACACCCGACCTGGCGTGGCTCACGGAACCGGATGCTGACCCGTTATGGGGCGCCTTCAGCGACAGCGGCCTGCCCTGCAACCTGCACGTGTCACCACCGAACTACTCACATGTCATTGCCGCCGCCCGCCAGCACCCGGACGTGTCGATCCTGCTCAATCACTTCGCTCTGCCGAAGAGTGGTGGGGTGGCACCCGATGACGCCACCTACGGTGGACTGGCCGAAGCCGCGGATGTACCGAACCTGTTCGTCAAGATCTCCGCCTTCTATGCGGCCGCCGATACGCCGTGGGACCCGGCCTGCCCCACCCCGCTGGCCTATCTGCAGAGACTCGTGGACCTCCTCGGCGCCGGTCGTCTGCTCTTCGGTACCGACTGGCCGCCAGCGGGACGTCATCTCTCCTACCGTCAGGGTGTCGAGATCGTGCGCACCTTCGCCGACCTGAGCGATGACGATCGCGGCCTGATCCTGGCCGGTACTGCAGCGCGGGTATTCGGCATCTAGTGTGACGGAGCCTATGCCTAAACTCGACATAAGCTCCCTTCGGCAGATGATGACTCGGCGCAACCTGCTCTTCAAACACCAGCTGACAAACCTCATCGGCATCAGCTATGAACGCCTGACACAGATCATCGCCGATGGTGATGTTGAAGTGGACGAGGACACGGTCCACCGACTCTGCACCGGTCTGGAGTGTGAACGTGGCGACATCATCAAAACGCCCCCGCCGGCGGGTGCCGACAGGGGCGTGGTCTAGCGGATATCCGCCTCTAGTGCTCTGTTAAGAATTGAAGGTTGTACTTTTTCGTAAGTCGTGGTACCATGGTGACATATGGTGATTTCTTCAGGAGGTTGCCACCATGTGTCTTCAAGCTCGAGCACCAGATGGCAGCGAGT